>OLII01000389.1_pt1 | contig 16817 bp, 20 predicted proteins | sample 1609481 | NCBI WGS metagenome assembly OLII01 (sample SAMN05416859, study PRJEB24817) | seawater metagenome | isolation source: Sea water | place: Canada:Atlantic | collected 2013-11 | reverse complement strand
TACGAGATCTAGTACGGTCTCGTGGGCTCGGAGATGTGTATAAGAGACAGGACGCTGCTGCTGCCAGGCTTTGCCCTGGACCTCGTCGAGCCCCTGCTGCCGGCCCTGCGCACGGTGCTGCGCGCCGCACCGTTTCGCAACCAGCTCACCCCCGGCGGGCGCACCATCGAGGTGGCGGTCACCAATTGCGGGCCACTGGGCTGGGTCAGCGACCGCCTGGGCTACCGCTACAGCCCCTTCGACCCGCTCACCGGCAAGCCCTGGCCTGCCCTGCCCACGCTGCTCGCCGAGCTGGCCGCTGCCGCCGCAGAGGCCGCCGGCTTCGCCCATTTCAGGCCCGACGCCTGCCTGATCAACCACTACCAGCCCGGCAACCGCCTGACCCTGCACCAGGACCGCAACGAACGCGACTTCAGCCAGCCCATCGTGTCGATCTCGCTGGGCCTGCCGGCGGTGTTCCTGTTCGGCGGGCACACCCGCAGCGAGCCCACCCGCAAGGTCGGCCTGCAGCACGGCGATGTGATGGTCTGGGGCGGCGAGGATCGCCTGCGCTTTCACGGGGTCAACCCGCTCAAGGACGGCGAGCACCCCCTGCTGGGCGCCCGCCGCATCAACCTGACCCTGCGCAAGGCCGGTCAACCCGATTGAACTCCCGCCGGTCTGCGCCCCTCCCACTTCATAGGGTTTGTATGAACGATGGAGCACGGCAATGGCCAAGCCACTGCAGGAATACCAGCGCAAGCGCAACTTCGACGCCACCCCGGAGCCGGCCGGCAAGGCCCGCCGCGGTGCGCGCGCGCAGGCATTGCAGTTCTGCATCCAGAAGCACGACGCCAGCCACCTGCATTACGACTTTCGCCTGGAGCTGAACGGCACCCTCAAGAGCTGGGCCATCCCCAAGGGCCCGTCACTGGACCCGAAGGTCAAGCGCCTGGCCGTCCACGTCGAAGACCACCCGCTGGACTACGCCAGCTTCGAGGGCAGCATCCCCGCAGGCCATTACGGTGCGGGCGAAGTGATCGTGTGGGACCGCGGCGTGTGGCTGCCCGAGGGCGACCCGGCCCAGGGCTATGCCAGCGGCAAGCTGCGCTTTCGCCTGCAGGGCGAAAAGCTGAACGGCACCTGGCATCTGTTTCGCACCCGCCTTGGCGGCAAGAAGGAACAGTGGATGCTGGTCAAGTCCGACGACGAGGCTGCCCGCGCCGAGGCCGACTACGACGTGCTGCAGGCCCAGCCCGACAGCGTGCTCAGCGAGCGCAGCCTGATCCCGCGCACCAAGGGCAAGGGCAAAGACAAGGACAAGCCCAAGGCCGCACCCCCGCCTCGCCGCCCAGCCAGGGCCGGCACACTGAGTGCGGCCAGGAAGGCCACCCTGCCCGCCGCCCTCACGCCGCAACTGGCCACCCTGGTGGAAACCCCGCCGCAAGGCGACTGGCGCTACGAGGTCAAGTTCGACGGCTACCGCATCCTGGCGCGCATCGACGGCGACGACGTGCGCCTGTTCACCCGCAACGGCCACGACTGGACCGCGCGCATGCCGCTGCAGGCCAAGGCCCTGGCCAGCCTGGGGCTGAGCTCGGCCTGGCTGGATGGCGAAGTGGTGGTGGCCAACGCCGAGGGTATCGCCGACTTCCAGGCCCTGCAGAACGCCTTCGACAGCGACACCGATGCCAACATCGTCTACTACCTGTTCGACCTGCCCTACCTCAATGGCATGGACCTGCGCCAATGCCCGTTGCAGGAGCGGCGCGCCGCCCTGGCGGCCGTGCTTGAACCGGCCGACGAACAGCGCCTGCGTTTGAGTGCCGACTTCGACGAAGCCCCCGAGTCCCTGCTGGCCAGCGCCTGCCAGATGCAGATGGAGGGCCTGATCGGAAAACGTGCCGACAGCCTCTATGTATCGCGGCGCAGTCACGACTGGATCAAGCTCAAGTGCAAGCAGCGCCAGGAATTCGTGATCGTCGGCTTCACCGAACCCAAGGGCAGCCGCGCCGCCTTCGGCGCCCTGCTGCTGGGGGTGCACGACGCCGACAGCGGCCAGCTGCGCTACGCCGGCAAGGTCGGCACCGGCTTCAATACCGCCACCCTGCAGAGCCTGCTCCAGCGCCTCACCCCGCTCGAGGTGAAAAAGCCCGCGGTCGCCAACCCACCCACCGGCGCCGAAGCCCGGGGCGTGCACTGGCTCAGGCCACAGCTGCTGGCCGAGGTGGCCTACGCCCAGATGACCCGCGAAGGGGTGGTACGCCATTCGGTGTTCCATGGCCTGCGCGAAGACAAGCCGGCCCGCGCCATCGGCCTGGAGAAACCCGTGAAAGCGCCTACCCGCAAAGCCTCCGACAACACCCTGCGCATCACCCACCCCGACCGGGTGATCGATGCCAGCAGCGGCACCGACAAACGCCAGGTGGCCGAGTACTACGCCCAGGTCGCCGAATGGATCCTGCCGCACCTCAAGCGCCGCCCAGTGGCGCTGGTGCGCGCACCGGAGGGCCTGAGCGGCGAGCTGTTCTTCCAGAAGAACGCCGCCCAGCTGAACATCCCGGGCCTGGAGAGTCACGACAAGGCCGAGGCCGGCCAGGCAGTGATGATCATCGACCGCGCCGACACCCTGCTGGGCGCGGTACAGATGAACACCCTGGAACTGCACACCTGGAACGCCACCGCCAGGGACTTCGACAAACCCGACCGTTTCGTGCTCGACCTCGACCCCGACCCGGCATTGCCCTGGAAGGCGATGGTCGAAGCGACCCAGCTGACCCTGGCACTGCTCGACGAACTGGGCCTGCAGGCGTTTCTGAAAACCAGTGGCGGCAAGGGCATGCATGTGGTGGTGCCGCTGACCCGGCGTGCCGGCTGGGACGAGGTCAAGGCGTTCAGCCATGCCATCGTCACCCACATGGCCGGGTTGTTCCCCGACCGGCTGTCCGCCGTTTCGGGGCCGAAGAACCGCGTGGGGCGCATCTTCATCGACTACCTGCGCAACGCCCGTGGCGCCACCACCGTGTGCGCCTATTCGCTGCGCGCCCGCGAAGGGCTGCCGGTGTCGGTACCGATCCGCCGCGAAGAGCTCACCGAACTCAAGGGCGCCAACCAGTGGAACCTGCACAACCTGGGCGAGCGCCTGGCCAATGGCGACGACCCCTGGGCCGACTACGACAAGACCCGCCAGTCGCTCACCGTGGCGCTGCGCAAGCGCATGGGCGTGGCATGAAGGGCCTGGACTGGATCGACCTGCTGCAGTGGCCGGCCATGCTGCTCACCCTGGTGGCAGCCTGGTGGATCGGCTCGCGTCAGCCGCGTCGGCGGCGCATCGGCTTCTGCTGCTTCATGGCCAGCAACCTGCTGTGGGTGGTGTGGGGCTGGCAGACCGAGGCCTGGGCATTGATCGTGCTGCAGTTCTGCCTGTGCGCCATGAACCTGCGCGGCCTGAAAAAGAATACCTCGACCCACGCTGCGTGCCCCAAGGAGTCCGCCTCATGAGCATTGTTCAAACCTTCGACCTGGGCCGCCTGGACACCCTGCTGCGCCAGTTCGCCGAGCGCCCGCAACCGCTGAACCTGGACAGCCAGCTACTCGAACTGATGCAGGCCCTGCAGGCGGCCGGCCTGGAACGCCTGCCGTTGCCCGGCCAGGGCCAGACGCTGCAGCGCTGGCAGACCCTGGCGCGGGTGGCTGGCGCCGACCTGGCCCTGGCCAAGCTGTATGAAGGGCATACCGATGCCCTGGCGATACTCGCCGAATGCGCCGGGGCGCACCTGGCCGGCAACGGGATTTGGGGCGTATGGGCGGCCGAGCCGCCCAGCGCACGGGTGCGCATCGTGGCTCGCGACAACCAGCGGGTGTACCTGCAGGGGCGCAAGGCATGGTGCTCCGGCGCGCTGCAGATCGACCACGGTCTGCTCACCGCCTGGGACGAAGACGAACAGCCGCAACTGGTGGCGCTGGACCTTGCCGAAACGGGTCTGCACCGGGTGGCAGACGGCTGGCAAGCGGTGGGCATGGGCATTACCGCCAGCGTCGAGCTGGAACTGGAACACACCCCGGCGCACCTGGTGGGTGGCCCTGGCCAGTACCTCAGTCGCCCCGGCTTCTGGCACGGCGGCGCCGGCATCGCCGCCTGCTGGTACGGCGCCGCCGAGGCCCTGGCCGACTACCTGCGCGAACACTGCCGCCAGCCACGCCCCGACCCCCACGCCGACGCCCACCTGGGCGCGGTGGACGCTGCCTTGTGCGGCGCCGCTGCAGCCCTGCGCGAGTGCGCCGCACAGATCGACGCACAGCCCCAGGCCGATGCCCAGTTCGCCGTACGCCGTGTGCGCGCCCAGGTCGAATACGCCGCCACCCTGGTGCTGACCCACGTGGGCCGCGCCCTGGGTGCCACCCCGTTCTGCCGCAACAGCCACTTCGCCCGGCTCAGCGCCGACCTGCCGGTGTTCCTGCGCCAGAGCCACGCCGAGCGCGACCTGGCCGAACTGGGCCGGCAACTGGCCGGGCGTGAAGCCGGCGGGTGGCAGCTATGAGCGTCGACAACCCGATCAAGGCAGCCGGCAGTGGCACGCCATTGTCGCTGTGGCAGGCGTCCAGCGCCCTGGCCCAGGTCGCCACGGTGCAGGCCGATGAGCTGCTGCCCCCCGGTGCGCGCCTGGTGGTGGTGGCGCCCCACCCGGATGACGAGGTGCTCGGTTGCGGTGGCCTGCTGTCGACCTTCTGCGGCCGTGAGCAGGCGTTGCTGCTGGTGTCGGTGACCGATGGCGAAGGCAGCCACCCCGGCTCGCTCGCCTGGCCAGGCGAGCGCCTGCGCGTGCAGCGCCCCCTGGAAAGCCGCGCAGCCCTGGCCGCGCTGGGGCTGGACGTCGACCGGGTGGCCTGGCAGCGCCTGCACCTGGCCGACAGTGGCGTGGCCGCGCACGAAGCGCAGCTGGCCCATGCGCTGGTGCGTTGCCTGCGCCCCGACGACCGGGTGCTGAGCACCTGGCGCCTGGACGGCCACTGCGACCACGAGGCCGTGGGCCGTGCCAGCGCACAGGCGGCGCAGACCGTGGGCGCGCAACTGATCGAGGTGCCGATCTGGGCCTGGCACTGGGCCCGGCCGGACGACCCGCGCCTGCCGTGGCGCCGTGCGCGCAAGCTGGCGCTCAGCCCGCAGCAACTTGCGCGCAAGCGCGCCGCCATCGCCGCGCATGCCAGCCAGCTCCATGCCGATGGCGAGCAGCCACCGGTGTTGAGCCAGACCACCCTGCAACGCCTTCTGCAACCTTTCGAACTGCTGTTTCTATGACGGGTGTTTCCATGAGCGTATCGCCGCAGTATTTCGAACAGCTGTTCGAGCACGATGAAGACCCCTGGGCCTTTCGGACCCGCTGGTACGAGAAGCGCAAGCGCGACCTGACCCTGGCCTGCCTGCCGCGCCAGTACTACACGCGCATCTTCGAGCCCGCCTGCGCCAACGGCGAGCTCAGTGCAGCGCTGGCCGAGCGCACCGAGGCCCTGCTGTGCCAGGACCTCAATGCCACTGCCGTGGAGCTTGCGCGCCGGCGCCTGGCAGCCTGCCCCCAGGCCAGTGTGAGCCAGGGCCACCTGCCCGGCGACTGGCCGGGGGGCGAGTTCGACCTGATCGTGCTCAGCGAGATCGGCTACTACCTCGACCCCGCGCAGTGGCTGCAGGTGATCGAACAGGCCGTGGCCAGCCTGAGCCCTGGCGGTGCGCTGCTGGCCTGCCACTGGCTGCACCCCATCGACGGCTGCCCGCAGGATGGCCGCCAGGTACACGCCCTGCTCGATCAGCGCCTGCCGCTGTACCGCGCCGTGCGCCACGAAGAAGCCGACTTCCTGCTCGAATACTGGTGTTGCCAGCCGTGTGCCATTGACCTGCAGGAGCCTTGCCTATGATCGGCGTGATCGTCCCCGCGCATAACGAAGAACAGTACCTGCCGGCCTGCCTGCGCGCCCTCGGGCAGGCGGCGGCGCAGGCCGAGGCCCTTGGCGAGCGCGTAGAGATCGTGGTGGTGCTCGACCAGTGCAGCGATGCCAGCCAAGCCATTGCCCTGGCGCACGGCGTGCACACCCTGCAGGTCACTGCGCGCAACGTGGGCTACGCCCGGCGTGCCGGCGCCAGCTGGATGCTCGAGCGCGGCGCGCGCTGGCTGGCCTGCACCGACGCCGACAGCTGCGTGCCGGCCGACTGGCTGGTGTGCCAGCTGGACTGCGCCGCCGACGCCGTGTGCGGCACGGTGCACGTGGAGCAATGGCAGGCGCACCAGGATGCGGCGTTGCAGGCGCGTTACCTGGCCCACTACCAGGCCCGCGAGGACCACCGGCACATCCATGGCGCCAACCTGGGCATCTGCGCCAGGGCCTACCAGCGGGTCGGCGGGTTCCGGCCCGTGCCGCTGGACGAAGACGTGCAACTGATCAGCGACCTTGAGCTGAGCGGCGCGCGCATCGTGTGGACGGCACGCAACAGCGTGTCCACCAGCAGCCGTGGCGACTGCCGGGCGCGGGGCGGCTTCGGCGACTTCCTCACCACGCTGGCGGCTACCCCGTGAGCCGTGGCGCGGCGCAGGTGCATATCGGCATCTCGGGCTGGCGCTATGTGCCGTGGCGGGGCGACTTCTACCCCGAGGGCCTGCGCCAGAAGGACGAGCTGCACTTCGCCTCGCGGGCGGTCAACAGCATCGAGATCAACGGCACCTTCTATGCGCTGCAACGTCCCGAGCGTTTCGCCGGCTGGGCGGCCGAAACGCCGCCAGGCTTCGTGTTCAGCGTCAAGGCGCCGCGCTTCATCACCCACGTGAAGCGCCTGCGCGAGATCGACGAACCGCTGGCCAACTTCTATGCCTCCGGCCCCCTGGCGCTGGGCAGCAAGCTGGGGCCGACCTTGTGGCAGTTCCCGCCCAACATGCGTTTTGACGAGGGGTTGTTCGATGCGTTTCTGGCGCGCCTGCCGCACACCGGCAAGCAGGCCAAGGCCCTGGCCGCGCAGTGTGCCGAGCGGATGCAGCGCCCGGGTTACCTGGAGGGCGCCGACCGGCAGGTGGTGCGCCATGCAGTGGAGGTGCGTCACGAGAGCTTTCTGGACCCGGCGTTCGTGGCGTTGCTGCGCAAGTACCGGGTAGCGCTGGTGGTGGCCGACACGGCGAAGAAGTGGCCGCATGTGGAGGACCTGACCAGCGACTTCGTGTACATGCGCCTGCATGGGGATGTGGCGCTGTACAGCAGCGGGTATTCGCAGGCGGCCTTGCGCGGCTGGCAAAAGCGTATCCAGGCGTGGAAACGCGGAGCGCAGCCTGGGGATGCGCGGTTGATCGATGCGGCGAGTACGGCGCCGAAGGCGGCGCATCGCGATGTGTACTGCTACTTCGACAACGACATCAAGGTGCGCGCGCCCTATGACGCCAGACGGTTGCTGGAGCTGCTGAAGCTGGACAAGGGCCTGGAAGCGACACCGGGTGCTGCGCTGTAGGAGCCAGCCGGGCTGGCGAACCGGACACCGCGAAACACCGGCCAACGCAGCGCGCCCCTTCGCCGGCAACGCCGGCGCCTACATGCCGTTCACATACCCCTTGAGAAAATCGATCCAGGCCCGCACCTTGCGCGGCACGTGGTTGCTGGCCGGGTACAGTGCATACACGCTCTGCTCGACAAAGCGATACCCCGGCAATGCATCCAGCAGGCGCCCGGTACGCAGGTCGTCCTCGATCAACCAGGCCGGCAGCAGCGCCACGCCCAGCCCCTGCAAGGCGAACGAACGCAGGATCGAGGCATTGTCTGCCACCATCACCGCCCGGCCCGAAGGCTCGTACACCGCCGCTTCCCCCCACTGATCGAGCAACGCCCAACCGGCCTGGCGCTCGAAACGCCCATGCACCAGCCTGGGCAAGGCGTTCACCTGGGCAAGCGTCGCCCCTGGCACGCCCACGCCCGGCGCCATCACCAGGTGCACTGCATAGGTCTCCAGGCACACCCCGCGGTAGCCTGAATCCTGCGCCTGACCCAACCGGATGGCCACGTCGAAGCGCTCCTGAACCAGGTCCGCATGGCTGGTGTGGGTTTCCAGCCGCACGTTGAGCAACGGGTGCTCGCGCATGAACAGCTGCAAGGCCGGCGCCACCACGCGCAAACCGTACTCCACCGTGGAGGTGACCCGCAGGCTGCCCTGCAACCCGCCATGCTCGGCACGCGCCTGCTCGATGGCCAACCGCGCCTGCTCCAGCACCAGCAGGCACTGACGGTAGAAGCCCTCGCCGGCATCGGTCAACGCCACCCGGCGCGTGGTGCGGATCAGCAGGGTCACGCCCAGCTGCGCCTCCAGCTGCTTGATACCGAAGCTGACCGCGGCGCGGGTCTGGCACAGGCGTGTGGCCGCCGCCGTGAACGACCCCGCCTCCACCACGGTGCAAAACAGCTCGAAACGGTCCAGGCTGACCATGCAAAGGCCCCTTGATTGTCAAAATAATTCGACCAATCTGGCAGTATTGCGGGGCTTATTCAATCATCAGCACCGCCCTACACTGCGCCCATCGTTCTCCAGCGGCGCCCCGTCATGCCTTTTCGCAGCAAAGTCAGCCTGATCTTCCTGATGGGTTTTGCCCTCGACCTGCTCAACCTGTTCGTGCTCAACAGCGCCTACCCCGCCCTGCAGCGCCAGCTCGGCGCCTCGGTCACGCAGCTGGGCTGGGTCGGCAACGCCTACATGCTCGGCCTGACCCTGATCATCCCGCTGGGTAACGGGCTGGCGCAGCGCATCGGCGAGCGCGCCACCCTGCTGCTGTCACTGGCCCTGTTCGGCCTGGGCTGTGCCCTGGCAGGCTCGGCCCGGAGCATCGAGGCACTGATCGGCTGGCGCCTGCTGCAGGGCCTGGGTGGCGGCCTGCTGATCCCGGTGGGCCAGGCGCTGGCCTACCGCGCCTGCCCCGCCAGCGAGCGCGCCGGCCTCACCTCGCGGGTGATGATGGTGGCCCTGCTGGTGCCGGCGCTGTCGCCGGCGCTGGGCGGGCTGATGGCCGACCAGGGCGACTGGCGCTGGGTGTTCTTCGCCCTGCTTGCGCCCACCCTGGCGTGCGCCGCGCTGGTGCTGGCCTGGCTGCCCGGCGGTCGGCCCCAGCCCAGCGTACGGCCGGCCCTGGACCTGCGCCTGTTGCGCCAGCCACTGCTGCACACCGCCATGCTCATCTACCTGTGCGTACCGGGCGTGTTCATGGGGATCAACCTGGTGGCGGCGCTGTACCTGCAAGGCACGCTGGGCCTGAGCGCCACCGCCACCGGCGGGCTGATGCTGCCGTGGGCCGCCGGTGCGCTGGCGGCGATCGCCCTGAGCCGGTGGCGCTTCAACGCACTGGGCCCACGCCCGCTGCTGCTGGCCGGCATGGGCATTCAAAGCCTGGCGGTGCTGGCGTTGGCCAGCCCCTGGCTGGTCGCCCACCCCGGTTGGCTGGTGCTGCTGTATGCGCTGCTGGGCCTGGGCAGCAGCCTGTGCAGCAGCACCGCGCAGACGGCGGCGTTCGTGGCGATCCCCGAGGCGGCCATGGGCGCGGCCAGTGCGTTGTGGAGCCTGAACCGGCAGTTGAGTTTCTTTTTCGGGGTGGCGTTGCTCGGCGCAGTGCTCGACTGGCGATTGCCGGAGCCTACAGCCTACGCGCAAGCGCTGGCGCTGGGCGCCGCGCTGACCTTGCTGCCCTTGCCCTGGGTGCTGCGCCTGCCGGGCGCCGGGGCCGTGTTTGTTCAACCTGTGGAGTGAGTGCAATGCCAGAGCGTAATGCGGGGTTTTGAAGAGGTGCTGGAGGCGCATGTGCAGATCCGCCAGTGGCTGGCCGGCGAGGCACGGCCGCCGTTGCTGGAGCGCTTTGCCGAGGGGTTCTCGATGTTCACGCTCAAGGGCACGGTGCTCGACAAGGCGCAGCTGGAGGTTTTTTTTGCCCAGGCCTATGGCTCGCGGCCTGGCCTGCGCATCGAGATCGATGAGATGCACGACGTGGCGCCGGGGGTGGTGACCTATCGCGAGCATCAGGAGGATGACAGCGGCCAGACCACGCTGCGCTGGTCGACGGTGGTGTTCGATGGGCAGGGCAAGTGGCTGCATTTGCAGGAGACCGCGGCCCTTGCGTAACCCCATCGCGGGTCAAGCCCGCTCCCACAGGGCCTCGCAGTGGGTGTGGGAGCGGGCTCGACCCGCGATGAAGCCGCCGCGGTCAGGCTTTCTTGCGCGAAGGCGCTGCCTTCTTGGCCGGCGCCTTCTTGCCCCCACCCAGGCTGCGCTTGAGCAACTCGGTGAGGTCGATGATGTCCGCACCCTTGCCCGCTGCCTGGTCTTCGGGTGCCTCCACGGTGGCGATCTTGCCCTGGCTGGCCTTCTCTTCCACCAGCGCCATGATGGTGTCCTTGAAGTCGTTGTGGTACTCCTGCGGCGTCCAGTGCCCGGCCATGTCCTCCACCAGACGCTTGGCCATCTGCAGCTCCTTCTTGTCCACCGTGGCCGCGCTCACGCTCTTGTCCAGCTCCAGCCCTTCGAGCCCGCGGACCTCATCGGGCCAGCGCAGGGTGATCATCACCAGGGCGTCCTCCAGCGGGCGCAGCAGCGCCAGATGCTGCTGGGTGTGCAGCACCACCTTGGCCAGCGCCACCTTGCCGGTGCTCTCCAGGGTCTGGCGCAGCAGCGCATAGACCTTGCCACCGCGCTTGTCCGGCGCCAGGTAGTACGGCGTGTCGAAGTGCTGCAGCGGGATCTCGTCACTGGCCACGAACGAGAAGATATCGATGGTCTGGGTGGCCTCGGGCCGTGCCTTGCGGATCTCGTCCTCGCTGATCACCACATAGCGGCCCTTCTCGAACGCCACGCCCTTGACGATATGCTCCTTGTCGATCTCCTTGCCGGTGACCTTGTTCACCCGCTTGTAGCCCACCGGGTCCATGCTGCGCTTGTCGAGCCAGTCGAAATCGACCCGGTCGCTGCTGACCGCCGTGGTCAGCGACACCGGGATATGCACCAGCCCGAAACTGATCGCGCCCTTCCAGATCGCCCTGCTGGCCATGCTCGTCTCCTCGCCTAAGGCAATGGGTTGCCACCGGTCACGCCGAACACTTCACCGGTGATGTAACTGGATTCCTGCGACGCCAGCAGCACGTACAGCGGCGCACACTCGGCCGGCTGGCCGGGGCGCTTCATCGGCGTGTGCCCGCCGAAGTCGGGGATCTTCTCCGGCGGTTGCCCGCCGCTGGGCTGCAGCACGGTCCAGATCGGCCCCGGTGCCACCGCGTTGACGCGGATGCCGCGCTCGATCACCTGCTTGGCCAGGGCCTTGGTAAAGGCCACGATCGCCGCCTTGGTGGTGGCGTAGTCGAGCAGGGTCGCCGACGGCTGGTACGACTGGATCGATGCGGTGTTGATGATGGTGGCCCCGGCCGGCATCAGCGGCACGGCCGCCTGGCACAGCCAGAACAGCGCGTACACGTTGGTCTTCATGGTGGCGTCGAACTGTTCGCTGCTGACCTGGCCCACCTGCTTGCGCGCCACCTGCTTGCCTGCCACGTTGACCAGGATGTCCAGCCCGCCCAACTGGTCGTGGGCCTGGCTGACCAGTTCGCGGCAAAAGGCCTCGTCCTTGAGGTCGCCCGGCAAGGCGATGGCACGCCGGCCCTCGGCCTCGATCAACTGGATGACTTCCTTGGCATCGCTGTGCTCGATGGGCAGGTAGTTGAGCACGATGTCCGCACCCTCGCGGGCAAAGGCGATGGCCACCGCACGGCCGATCCCGGAGTCGGCGCCCGTGATCAGCGCCTTGCGCCCCTGGAGCCGGCCAAAGCCCTGGTAGCTGTGCTCACCGTGGTCCGGCTTGGGTTGCATGCCGCTGTCCAGCCCCGGCGCCGATTGGCCCTGGGCGGGAAACGGCGGTTGCGGGTACTGGGTCAGCGGGTTGCGCATGCTGTACTGGTTGCTGGGTTTTGGCGTCGACATCGGGATCCTCCGGTACGGTTCAGTGCCTCAGTGCGTGGGGGCCTGCCTGGCGCAGCCGCAGCCACTGGCAGAACAGGGTTTGCCGGCCGGGTGATGATCGGCGCAGGCCTGACAGCAATAAGACTTGCCTTCGCGTTGCACGGGGTTGTCGCCGACCTTGCAGTTGCAGTCCGGGCAGGCACAGGTCTGTTGGTCCATGGTCTTGACTCCTGAAGGTGATGGTCGTCATCGGTGGCGCCATTTGGCACCCCTGCAAGAAGTGACCGGCCCGCGCGCGCAATGGTTCAAGGCAGTTGGTCCGCTTGCGGCAAAGCCGATGAAACCCTGGCCGCTTTGTGACCTCCACAGAACACGAGGGGCCCTTTCGCCCCGGTACCGGAGACCGCCATGACAAGCCACCTGGTCAAGCTGTTCACCCAACCCAACTCGGCGTGGGCCGATATTCGCCACGACGAGGAGGCCCACCCGCGTCACTACCTGTCACACCTGCTGTTGCTGGCACTGATCCCCACCGTATGCCTGTTCATCGGGATCACCTCGGTGGGCTGGAGCCTGGCCGAAAACGAGAACGTACGCCTGAGTGCCAGCAGCGCCTTGCAGCTGTGCATCCTGCTGTTTCTGGCGATCATGGCGGGCACGGTGCTGATGGGGGCATTCATCCGCTGGATGTCGCGTACCTTCGATGCGCGCCCCACCCTCAACCAGTGCATCGGCTTTGCTGCCTACACCGCCACGCCGTATTTCATAGCCGGGCTGGCCGGGCTGTACCCGAGCCGTTGGCTGGCGGTCACGATACTGGGCGCGGCCACGGTGTACGCGACCTTTCTGCTGTTCACCGGTCTGCCGACCTTCATGCGCATCCGCAAGGAAGACGGCCTGCTGTACTCGGCCAGCGTGTGGGGGGTGGGGTTGCTGGTGCAGGTGACCATCCTGGTGTCGATGATCCTGTTCTGGTTCAACACCCTGCAACCGGAATACCTGCGCCCGGCCGGCCTGGGCTAGCCGGGCGCATGGGGGTCAGGCGCGGTACAGCCTGCGCGGCCGCAGGCCCATGGTGCGGCGCTCTTCGCGGATCTGACCCACCAGGTCCGCGATGGCCCGCATGTCGGGCAAGGCGCTCAGCTGGATACCCGTGACCGTAAGCTCGGCATACTCGGCATCGGCCGGCAGGTGGATGGTCAGCGCCAATCCGTCGCTGCACGCCACTTCACAGCGCCATGGCAGAAAGGCGCCTTCTATCAGGCGACGCAGTTCCAGATCACACACTCCGTTCATTGGCATGATGCAACCCTCGATGTCTCAGGTGTAACCACTAGTAAGGGCCCCCCGGGCCCGACATTCAAATCGAAAACTCCAATACAGCCCCCGGCATCTGATTGACCGGGGCAATGAAACCGCACCGGCATGTTCAGCCGTTGCGCGTCACCGTCAGCCCCACCGCTGCAATGCGCTCGACCTGCTCGTAGCCAGGTTCGAGCAGTTGCTCGCCAAACACGTCAGGGTCCAGCTCCTGGTAGTGCCACGACCATTGCGGGGCGGTGAGCTGGGCACGGATGGCGGCAAGGAACGGGTCGTGCCCGTCGACCATCGCCACCCCGGTGTACAGCAGCAGCGTGCCGCCCTGGCTCAGGCGCCCGATTGCCTCGTTGACGATGCGCAGCGACAGGTCGGCGCCCAGGCTGCCGCCACCGTGCCGATAGGCGCGGCGGCCGGCATCGAGCATGTACGGCGGGTTGGCGACGATCAGGTCGAAGTTGCCGGTAATGCCCTGCAGTACATCGCTGTGCGCCACCGACACATTGGCCAGCCCGGCCAGGGCCACGTTGATCGCGCTCAGGCGCAGGGCGTCGGGGTTGATGTCCAGCGCGGTGACCTGGGCGTGCCGGCGTGCACGGCCGATCAGTATCGCCCCTACCCCGGCCCCGCAGCCGATATCCACCGCGTGGTTGATTTCGCTGAAGCGGCCCTGCAGGTGGCTGGCGATGAAGTGTGCGAAGCGATAGCTGTCGGGCCCGAAGAACACCGCATCGGCCTGCGTGGTGGGAAAGCCCGAATGCACGAACAGCAGGTCCTCCAGGCTCGACCAGCGCACCCGGCTGCGCCAGCAGTCGCCGTCTTCGTCGAGAATCTGTGCCACGCGCATCTGCGCCAGTTCGTCGGCCGACAGCAGCGAAGCGGTGAACGGACGGTTCCAGCCAAAAATGTCGCGCAGGGTGCGCGCCCGCGCCGCGCTCTGGCGCTCGTTGTTGCGCTGCTGGGTCAGCGGGGTGACGCAGGTGAAGCGGTAGCCGTCGGCCTGCAGACGCCGGCCCAGTTGCAGCAGGGCCTTGTCCGCTTCAGGCTGGCAGGTGTTCAGCAGCATGGTGCACTCCTTCAGTTTAGGCCGGTGAGCTGGCGGTACATCCGCGTGGCCTGCAGGCCGCGCGGCAGTGCATGGCGGTTGCCGGCCATGGCGTCGATCAGGCGTTCGATACGGCACTGTGCGGGCAGCGCCTGCAGCTCGATGTCGAGCGCGGTGTCGTCCGAAGGCATCGAGGGTTGCAGGGCGCTGCCCTGGGTACGTTCGGGGTTGCCGGCCGGCTGCCAGTCGCCAGCGATCCAGTCATGCAGCAGCTGCTTTTCATACACGCTGAACACCCCGAACATCGCCGCGCCCGGCCCCTCGATCACCTGCCAGAAGCGGCTGAGCTGTGGGTCCTGCCCGCGTTTGATCCAGCCCTTCTGTTCCAGCACGCCAAGAAAGCCCGGCATGCTGCCCGGCTCGGCCAGCCATTGATTGACGGTGCGCCCCTGGAAGCGGCAGTAGTCCGAATGCATGTGCTGGCCGAAGGCGCGCTTGCGTTCGAGCAGCGCCACCACCTCGGCCTCCAGGTCAAAGCCTGCGATGATCGCCGCCGAGCCCTGGCCCAGGTCGTTGAGCCGGTAGCCGGCGACCACGCGCTGGTAGAAACGCCCGTCGTCCTGCTCCGGGCGCAACTGCTGCAGGGCCTGCACGGCCTTGCGTGCATGGCCGCTGCTGGCGTTGTCGATGGTGACGTGCAGGCGAAAGTACTGGGCATCCAGGCCCAGTTCGTCGAGCTCGTAGGCGCTGATCAGCAGGTGCAACGGCAGCTGCTCATAACCCAGGTTGTAGCCGATCACCTCGGGCAGGAACATGTCGCTGTTGGCCCCCAGCGCCAGCTGCAGGCAGCCCTGCAGGTAACGCTCGTCGGGCAGCGGCACCGGCTCGTGGCAACCGGCCTCGGCCAGCAGGCGGCGATAGATCAGCACATGGTTGCAGGCCGGGTCGCCATCGCCCAGCTCTTCGAGGTAGATACGGATCAGCCCGTGATAGCGCGGGTCGGCCCAGTGTCGCAGCAGCCCGTGCAGCCAGGCGCCGTCCACCGCCTTGGTGGGGGCCACATGGTGCAGAAAGTACAGCGCGTGAGCGCGAGTGCTGAAATAGCGCCGGGGCGCGCCAGCCTTGCGCCCGGCCAGGTATTCGGAGTACTCGCCGGCAACTGCGGCGGTGCGCCGGTCGGTCCACGCGTCCAGTTCGCCCGGGGTTGCCGGCAGGTCGTCCTGCAGACCCTGGGTGCGCAGCAGTTGCTCGGCCAGCCAGGCGGCACTGCCCACCAGGTCACCGCGCAGCAGCGCCTGGTAGCGGTTGAGCAGGTCGCCGGCCTGAACCTGCGCCAGGTCGGCAGTCGGGCGGGTTGCGTTCATCACGGTCATGGCCGTTGTCCTCTTGGCTGCCCCTTGCAGTCGATATGCAAGGGAATGGGCGCTGCGCTGCAAAGTTCCACAGCCCCGCCAAGCGGATGAAAAAGTCGTGCGGGCTTACCGTTCGTCTCATGCACGCAAAGATTTTAAAACTTTGCCCCGTGGCCTATCTCCACACCTATGTGAGGTCCACAAGGCTTCGCATCCCAATGACATGAGGATCAGCATCATGGACAAGAAAGAAAACTCGGGAAACTTTGCCAACGACAAGAACAAGGCGTCGGAAGCCGGCAAAAAAGGTGGGCAGGCCTCCGGAGGCGGCGCTGGCAGCCAGGGCAACAAGAAGCCTGACGCCACCAAGTCTGACACCCGCAAACCAAGTGGTGGTGGTCGTAGCTGACGCTCGAGCGACCGGCGCACCGAGGGTGCGTCGGTCTTGAGGACTCTTGATGAAGCAGTACGTCATCCACTTTCATTGCCCGATCGATCAGGGCACCACCGAGCGCTTTCGCGACCGTTGCCTGCAGGCGATCGACGAAGGGGCCAGCGCCCTGCTGCTCAACCTGTCGACCATCGGCGGCAGCACCCACCTGGGGTTCTCGATCTACAGCTTCCTCAAGTCGCTGCCGGTGCCGGTCAGCGCGGTGAATGCGGGCAACATCGAATCCATGGGCATCGTGATGTACCTGGCCGCCAGCGAACGCCTGGCCGTGCCCCACTCGCGGTTTCTGATCCACCCCATGACCTGGCATTTCAGCCAGAGCGCGGTGGACCACTCGCGCCTGCGTGAATACCTGTCGAGCCTGAACAACGACCTGGAGCGCTATGCGCGGATCTTCGAACTGGAGACCGCCCATGCCGAGCGCAAACTGGACATCATCCACTGCCTGTCGGCCGAGGAACGGGTGATCCCTGCCTACGATTCGCTGGCCTGCGGCATGGCCCACCGGCTGGAACAGGTAGTGTTCGACACCGATGCCCGCCACCTCACCGTCAGCGCCGAACACTGATGTCGAACAATCAGACTGAATTATTTGGTGGCTGGAAGGTACTTAGTTAGGCGGTATGAGTGAACACGCATCGGTCACCACGTTGAAAGGATTTTCAGGGAACCATGAACCTGTCTCTTATACACATCTGACGCTGCCGACGATCTACTCTGTGT
>OLII01000387.1_pt1 | contig 16875 bp, 14 predicted proteins | sample 1609481 | NCBI WGS metagenome assembly OLII01 (sample SAMN05416859, study PRJEB24817) | seawater metagenome | isolation source: Sea water | place: Canada:Atlantic | collected 2013-11 | reverse complement strand
GATCTAGTACGGTCTCGTGGGCTCGGAGATGTGTATAAGAGACAGGTATTAGCATGGGCAACCTTTATAATGATTCTTGTGGGACTAGGATTGATTGCGCTTGGAGCGTTTAGGTATGATGATGTTGCGGGATGGGGTTTCGCAGCAGTAGGTATTGGTTTCTTTGCAATAGCCTGGGTATTTAATGCTTTAAAAGGAAGAGTATAGTCTTAAAAAAACAAGTGATTAACTTAATATTCAATTATGTCTGACGATAAGAAAGTCATCTTTTCGATGAATAAGGTTTCGAAAACCTATCAAAGCACAAACAAACAAGTTTTAAAAGATATTTATTTAAGTTTCTTTTATGGAGCGAAAATAGGGATTCTAGGTCTGAATGGATCGGGAAAATCAACCTTATTGAAAATCATAGCAGGACAAGAAAAAAATTACCAAGGAGATGTTGTTTTTTCTCCGGGGTACAAAGTAGGTTATTTAGAGCAAGAACCGAAGCTAGATGACGACAAGACAGTTATTGAAATTGTTAGAGAAGGTGTTGCAGAAACCGTTGCTATTTTGGATGAATACAATAAAATCAACGATATGTTTGGTTTAGAAGAGGTGTATTCTGATGCTGATAAAATGGAGAAATTGATGGCGCAGCAAGCCGATCTTCAGGATAAAATTGATGCAGCCAATGCTTGGGAACTTGATACCAAACTAGAAATTGCGATGGATGCTTTGAGAACTCCTGAAGGCGATACGCCAATTAAGAATTTATCCGGAGGAGAACGCAGAAGGGTTGCATTGTGTAGATTGCTATTACAGGAACCAGAAATTTTACTACTCGATGAGCCTACCAACCATTTAGACGCGGAATCTGTACACTGGTTAGAACATCATTTAGCGCAGTACAAAGGAACCGTAATTGCTGTAACACATGATAGATACTTTCTTGATAATATTGCAGGTTGGATTCTAGAGTTAGATCGTGGGGAAGGAATCCCATGGAAGGGCAATTACTCGTCTTGGTTAGATCAAAAGTCAAAGCGTTTAGCTCAAGAAAGTAAAACAGCTTCTAAGCGACAAAAAACACTAGAGCGAGAGTTGGATTGGGTACGTCAAGGCGCGAAAGGTCGACAAACAAAACAAAAAGCTCGTTTAAAGAGTTACGACAAATTAATGAACCAAGACCAAAGGCAAACAGAAGAAAAATTAGAGATTTATATCCCTAATGGACCGAGGTTGGGAACCAATGTGATTGAAGCAGAAGGGGTGTCGAAAGCTTTTGGAGATAAATTGTTGTATGAAAACTTAGCGTTTAATCTACCTCAAGCAGGTATTGTTGGAATTATTGGGCCAAATGGTGCTGGTAAAACCACAATTTTTAAGATGATTATGGGAGAAGAAACTCCCGATAAAGGATCGTTTAATGTAGGTGAAACTGCTAAAATAGCCTATGTGGATCAAGCGCATTCTAATATAGATCCGGATAAATCTATTTGGTCTAACTTTTCAGATGATCAAGAATTGGTTATGATGGGAGGAAAGCAAGTGAATTCTAGAGCCTATTTAAGTAGATTTAATTTTGCCGGTAGTGAACAGAATAAAAAAGTATCTACCTTATCAGGGGGAGAGCGTAACCGTTTGCACTTGGCAATGACTCTAAAAGAAGAGGGAAATGTATTGTTGCTGGATGAGCCAACAAACGATTTGGATGTAAATACATTGAGAGCCCTAGAGGAAGGATTGGAAAATTTTGCGGGTTGTGCTGTTGTGATTAGTCACGATCGATGGTTTTTAGATAGAATTTGTACCCATATCTTAGCCTTTGAAGGAGATAGTCAAGTGTATTTCTTTGAGGGGTCATTCTCCGACTACGAAGAAAATAAAAAGAAACGTTTAGGTGGGGATGTGATGCCAAAACGAATTAAGTATAAAAAGTTAATACGATAACGATACCGCTAAAAAATCCCACATAATTTATGTGGGATTTTTCGATGCGCAACCTATGTTCGCCATTGTGAGATATTAACTTCTGTGATGATTTCTTTTCCTTTTAACGATTCTGTTAACAACATTTATAGCAGTTGGTCTTGCTTTATAATAGATGTGGTCGTCATTTGACTTGTATTTGACATAATTATTTTTGAAGTTAGTGCCGTAAAAAAAAGGATCGTAATATCTATATATTGTGTAATTTTCTTTTTGAATACGTTCACTCGGTTTGTGATTTTTTCTTTTTCTTTTGACCTTTTTATAGTTCACAGTTCTTCCTGGTTTCGCCTCGTAATAATAGTATTGCTCGTCTTTATGAATAAGGCGATAGTTGTAATGAAATTTAGAACCATAGAATAAAGAATTATAGTGGCTAAGTGCAATGTACTTGCTGCTTGAGTTGTTCATTGAGCGTTTGCGTTCAATTTCTTTTGCTTTGTAGGTACTTTTCCTATGGTTTGATGGGCTATACTTTTTTCTATTTGATGCGCTTGATGGGCTATATGCTTTTTTGTAATCTTTTCGCTTTCTTCTTATAACTTGCTCAGATGCTTCCACATAAGCTCCTTTTTCTGGCTCTGTAGTATATGAAACGATCATCTATTTTATAGTGTACATAGTTTTTTGTGAACTTAGTACTATAGAAGAAAGAAGTATAGTAGCTGTATGTATTGCTATGGAGATGCTGCTCTCTTCGATTATAATATCTCGTTTGTGCATCATTATATCTACTTCTTTCTATGTCTTTATAGCTGATCTTAAATTCATTTGAAGCTCTTTTTACGCGTCTTTTAATCTCCTGGTATTTCGCTTTTCCATTTCGCATTGCTCTGTAATAAATGAAATGATTGTCTGTTTTATATCTCACATAATCTCGCTTGAAAGTTGAACGATAAAAGAATGGGTTATAGTAATCGAGCGGCTCACCATGATACAAAGACCTTCGATGCTTGTAATTGTAGTTGGATCCGCTATTGGAATAATAATTCGTTCTGTGATTTGAACTTCTTACATGCTTATTTTTTGGAGAAGTATATGAATCATGTCTGCTACTGCTATTCACGCGACCTTTGTAAGACGGTCGATTATTTGAATCATAGCGTATGATTAAACTACCGATACGACTCAAATAGCCGTTTCTATAGGCCATGCCAACGGAACCTATTCGGATAAACTGATTTTGAGAGTTGTAATAGACATGTACTGTTCCTACCTTGGTGATACATCCCTTACCATTTCTAGAGATAGTCAGTATCTTCTTTTGGCCATTCTTGTTGAGGTTCTCATAGGTGAAGTTTCCGCTCAGGAATACGCTAAATTTAATTCCTCGTTCAATAAACGTAATCACTTTGTTCCTATTCGCAGCTCCGACTGTAGTCTTTGTTGTAAGTGAGGTTGCATTTGCGTGATAGGTTGCAAAAGTTAATATTCCTAAACATGCTAGTAGTAATTTCTTCATCGTCTTTTGTCATTTAATGATGCTTACTCTTTTCGTTTTTCAGCTTCCTCGTTGTAGAACCTTTTTTCAAAGAGCATGCCAAAAATGTAAAAATGCTTTCATGATGAGAACATGTACTCCGCAATCTATACGGACAATTTACAGTAGGAAAGTCTAATTTCAGTAGAAATAAATCTTTTGTAAATCCCTAATTTTTCTTTTCAGAAAAAAGAGAGTTAGAAGTCTAATTCGACTTAGAAAGTTGTTTTAACTTTTGTGTGTAGCTCCTTAAGTTGAGTACTTCATTGATAAATGTTCCAGCACGTTTGTATGGAACTTTGTAGTATTTATTATTTGTTGTAGCCACGTAATAGAGCGATTTCCAATGCCTTCGTATGGCCTTTAGAGCTTGTAAATAGGTGTAGTTTTCGCTGTCGTACATATGAGTTGGCTCAGAAATGATTCCGTTAATTTCTAGTACCTTGTAGTTCATCCCATTTTCGAGTTCAGTAAAACTATTGTATTTCACATCGACTCGCCCATAATACCATCCATCAATAGAGGCGCTCAATTGATCAAAGGTGTGTATAAGCTTTTTTGTTATTAAATGCTCTCCACATATAAATTGTGTTCCTTTTGCATGATTTCCAATTACGGTAAGTTGTATCACTTTACCATTACTAGGAATTTTATCCAAGACATCTTTATGGCGCTCACTGAGCTCATGGGAATAACGTCTTGCTCTTTTATCTGCCTTGATAAGTTCTTCTAGAGAAGAGGTTCCATTACCAACAACAGATAAGAATCTCTTTAGAGTAATAGAACTAATACAGCCTTTTTTTTGCGTTGGATTTTTGTGATAAAAAATACCACATTCATTTTCATAGTCCAGAAACTCTTGGAGTAGAATATCAATAGGGTATGTATTCAAATAGCTTTCCAATGCTTGTATTGAAGCTAATTTCTGAACCAATAGTCCTCTAAACCCAATATTAGGTTTTGCAATGATGGGAAAAGCTATTTTTTTAACTTTAAGTGCTTCAAGTACGCTGTCAACCGAGCAATTTGGCGTTACAAAAACAGTTTTTGGTCTGAATTTTTCAGGAATGAGTTGAAGGGTATCGTATTTGCTTTCTGCACCATTTCCTGAACTTTTAATGCTTGGGTTTGCGGCACTAAAAAAAGTAGTATGTTTTGCCTTTATGGCTAAATAAAAAGCATACGGCAAGTTGGGAAGATAGAACATTGGAGTGGGCCAATATTCCCAATTAAAGATGGTTTCTATTTTTTGATGACGCGTCAATTCTTTCAATCGTTAAACAATGCATCTAAAAGAGTCTTGAACGTTTTAAATGCTAGTATAATTGTAAAAATAATAAGGAGAATTGCAACTAATAAGAGTGTATAGGGAATAAAGAGTGAATCTTCCATTTTATCAAAGGCTTTGAAAGCGATGTTCAATGAAACAGGAGATGCAATTAATAAAAGTATTAAAAGGAGTAATTTTTGGATTCCTTTACCAAGTAATTTTTGATTAATGCTCATGTCTATAATTGATAATTGCTGTTCTTACATTTTTATATTTCTGAAGTAACTTACGAGCAGTTTTACGATCTATATTTAATTCTTGAACCAACATCAATTCTCCACGATCTATTAATTTGTCATTTGAAAGTTGCATGTCAACCATTTTATTTCCTTTCACCTTACCAAGTAAAATCATTGAAGAGGTGGTTAACATGTTCAATACCATTTTTTGAGCTGTGCCAGCTTTCATTCTAGAGCTCCCGGTTACGAACTCTGGTCCAACCACAACTTCTACGGGAAATTTGGAAACTTTTGCCAGCGGACTATTTTTATTACAAGTAATGCACCCCGTGCTAATGGCATGTGCATTGCACTGCTCTAATGCAGCGATCACATAAGGGGTTGTGCCTGAAGCAGCAATACCAACAACAATATCTTTGGAGGTAACTTGATGCGCTTTTAAATCGAGCCATCCCTGTGATGTAGAATCTTCCGCATTTTCTACGGCTTTTCGTATGGCGGTGTCTCCTCCTGCAATTAATCCAATAACAAGTTCGTGCGGAACACCAAAAGTGGGAGGACATTCAGAGGCGTCTAAAATTCCAAGACGTCCACTTGTTCCAGCACCTAAGTAAAATAGGCGTCCCCCATTTTTAAGTCTGTCAACAATGTTGTTTGTTAATATGCCTATTTGAGGAATAGCTTTTTCCACTGCATACGCAACAGTTTTATCTTCGTTGTTCATACTGGTTAACAATTCAGCGCTATTCATAAGTTCTAAATCAGTATACTTAGATTCTTGTTCTGTGGTTTTCGTAAAACTCATGCTCAAAAATAACTAAAAAAGGCGATGTAATTTTTACATCGCCTTCAAAAGATATCATTCTTTTTTTTAAATCTTTGCTAAAATAGCATTTAAAGTAGTGCTTGGTCTCATTTCTTTTGATGTCAAAGCATCATCAGATTTGTAGTATCCACCTATATTTAGTGGCTTTCCTTGCGCTGCATTTAATTCGTTTACAATGCAATCTTCATTACTAGACAATTCTTTAGCAACTGCCGAAAAACGTTGTTTAAGATCTTCGTTTTTATCCTGAGTTGCTAGTGCTTGTGCCCAATACATCGCTAGATAAAAGTGAGAACCTCTATTGTCTAACTCTCCAACTTTACGAGAAGGCGATTTTTTATGGTCTAAAAACATATCTGTCGCGTTGTCTAGAGCTTCGGCTAACACCAATGCTTCTGAATTGTTGTTCGTTTGTCCTAAATGTTCAAGAGAAACAGCAAGGGCTAAAAACTCACCTAAAGAGTCCCAACGCAAATGCCCCTCCTCCTCAAATTGTTGCACGTGTTTTGGTGCAGAACCTCCGGCACCTGTTTCGAACAAGCCACCGCCATTCATTAATGGAACAATAGAAAGCATTTTAGCAGAAGTTCCCAGTTCTAAAATTGGGAATAAATCGGTTAGGTAGTCTCTTAAAACATTTCCAGAAACAGAAATTGTGTCTTTTCCGTCTTTTACTCTTTCCAGGGTGAATTGTGTTGCTTCAATTGGTGATAAGATGTGAATTTCTAAACCTTCGGTGTTGTGGTCTAATAAGTATGTATTGACTTTTTTGATGACTTCAGCATCGTGGGCTCTGTGTTGATCTAACCAAAATACAGCTGGTGTATTGGTCGCTTTCGCTCTGTTAACGGCCAGCTTTACCCAATCTTGAATTGGCGCATCTTTTACTTGACACATTCTCCAAATATCTCCTGCTTCTACAGCGTGCTCTAGAATTATTTCATCAGTTGAAGTTACAACTCTTACAATTCCGTCAGTTGCGATTTCAAAAGTTTTATCGTGTGATCCATATTCTTCGGCTTTTTGTGCCATCAGTCCAACATTTGGCACCGTTCCCATTGTCGTTGGGTCAAAAGCACCATGCTCTTTACAAAAATCAATAGTTGCTTGGTAGATTCCTGCGTAACTGCTATCCGGAATCACGGCCTTGGTATCTTCTTGGTTTCCTTCTTTATTCCACATCTGACCAGAGGTTCTTATCATGGCAGGCATAGAGGCATCAATGATTACATCACTAGGTACATGCAAATTGGTAATCCCTTTATCTGAATTTACCATGGCTATGGAAGGGTTGTTTGCATAGATCGCATCAATATCAGTTAAAATACGTTCTTTTTCCGCTGCGGATAATTGATCTAACTTGCTGAGTAAATTTCCAAAACCATTGTTTACATCCACACCAATTTTTTCAAAGGTATCTCCATGTTTTGCAAAGAGATCTTTGAAAAAACTGCGCACTGCATGACCAAAGATGATCGGGTCTGAAACTTTCATCATCGTTGCCTTCATGTGTAAAGAAAATAACACATCTTCTTTTTTTGCATCGGCAATTTGTGCATCTAAAAAGGCAAGAAGCGCTTTTTTACTCATAACAGAAGCATCAATGATCTCTCCTGCTAATAGCGGAGTTGCTGCTTTTAATATCGTGCTATTGCCTTGGATATCTACGTGTTCTATTTTAACAGTTGTTGCTGCGTTCAGTGTTGCCGATTTTTCATTATGACGGAAGTCACCTTCAGCCATAGTCGCTACATGAGATTTGGAGTTTTTACTCCAAGTACCCATTGAATGAGGGTTCTTTTTCGCATAATTCTTTACTGCTTTTGGAGCACGTCTGTCCGAGTTTCCTTCTCTTAAAACAGGATTTACGGCAGATCCTTTTACTTTGTCATAACTTGCTTTAATCGCTTTTTCTTCTGATGTTTGAGGAGAAGAAGGATAGTCAGGTATTGCAAACCCTAATCCCTGCAGTTCTTTAATTGCTGCGTTTAATTGCGGCACAGAAGCACTTATGTTGGGTAATTTTATAATATTTGCCTCTGGAGTTTTTGCTAAAGCTCCTAACTCAGCTAAGGCGTCATTTACTTTTTGATCATCTTTTAAATACTCAGATACATTCGCTAATATTCTTGCTGCTAAAGAAATATCTTTTGTTTCGATTTTTATTCCAGAGGAAGCTGTAAAAGCCTGTACGATTGGTAAAAATGAATACGTAGCTAAAGCAGGAGCTTCGTCGGTTTTTGTATAAATTATTTTAGCAGAATTGTGCATTGTGAAAAATATTTTTTTAAGTTAAAAAATAAAATACATCTCTTTCTTTAGATGCATTTTGAGTGCAGCAAATTTAATAATTTATAACGAAAAAAGTATGAGAATATGCGAATAAATAGTCTAGGTTTTTATGAATTTTTGAATCGAAATTATTACAACACAAAAGCCATATAGAACAAATACCTATTTTGATATGGCTGAGGTGAAATATTTTTTTATTCCGTGTGCAAAATGTCTCAGTTCGGAAAAGTAAGAGCGCGTCCGATATTGCATGCTTGTCTAAAAATTAAAGTATTTTTTTACTGATATGCTTACCTCGGGACCTTTGCATATTTTTGTTCACAAGGTATGTACAGCCAGTTCAGTTTGTTCTTCACTATAATTAGAAAAAGAGGATGTTTAAAATCAAGGTACTTGGTGCTGCGACGTGTCTCTTTTATGCAGCGCGCGAACGGCAAATCTTAAAAATCCAAGGATCGAATTCTTTTAGATTTGTTTCGTGAGGTCTGAAAGAAGCTTACCATGCAATTCTTTGAGTAGTATATGACGAGCGTGAGGTATGCTATGTGCTTCTCTAAGATATACATGCTATGTATGCTTTCATTTAGTACATTGTCATTACTTGACTTCAAAGAGCAAAAGATTTAAAAGTCCTGATTCATGAGATACGAACTGCAGTTAGTTGAGTCTCCACAAGTTGATTTAATGCATACCAAGTCTGTCATTCATTTGAACAAGCTCACGTTCATAGGTTTCAATGAGTTCATATTTAAGAGTTGGCACTTTTTTAACTTGAAGTATGTTCATTATTTGTGAAGTCGGAATTGTTTCTCTTCCCTTCTTAATTGTGTTTTTAACAATACAAGCAGCTACAATTTTACCCTTTCGTTCAATTTTTTGTTCTACATAAATCCATTTGTCATCCAAATAGGAAATGCTTGTATGCATGAAAGCCTTTTGAAACATTTTAAGAGGGCGGTACAATTGTGCGCTAATTGCTTGAGTAGGGAAAAACAGTTGTTCTTAGTAGCAACTTTAAAAAAGTTCGACCTAACCATGAAATCTAAACGACCATTTTCAAAAATAGTCATAATTGCGCCGTGATTCATCACCTTGACATCGATGTCAGTAATCCAAACTCGGAATGCTTTGGTGACCGTTTCTGTGCCCTTTAGTTTTGGTTTGAATGAGGCACGCATTAAGGTAGATAATAGTCGAATCCATCTCATAGCTTTGGTTTCGTCAGTTAGATACTTTAAAGATAATAGAAGAACAATAGGAGTTTACTTTTTAATCATCTATTAATCAGGTAGTTTTGGGTATTAGTTTTGAACAATTGTTCATAAAAAAAAGCGTTGTGAAATTCACAACGCTTTTTTTTATGTTTAGGTAGCCTAAAATTATCTTCTCTTTTCAGTAATTCTAGCTTTCTTACCGGTAAGACCTCTAAAGTAGAAGATACGCGCTCTTCTTACTTTACCTCTCTTGTTTACTTCAATCTTTTGGATAGAAGGTAAATTCACTGGGAAAATACGTTCAACACCAACAGTTCCAGACATTTTTCTAATGGTAAATGTTTCAGAAGCTGCTACACCTTTACGTTGTATAACAACACCTCTAAAAAACTGTGTTCTAACTTTGTCTCCTTCTCTAATTTCGTAGAAAACGGTAATTGTGTCACCAGCTGAAAATTCTGGTAATTCGTTTTTTGTTACAAATTCTGATTGTACAAATTTAATTAATTCTTCCATGATTTGGTATTTATGGTTTTCAAAGATCAACTTTCACGATTCTCGTCAGAGGTTAATTTTGAGAGTGCAAATGTATGAAATCTTTTTTGATAAAGTGCTATGCTTAAAATTATTTTTCGGACTGATAATTAGTGCAATAGTAGACCCAAAACTTGCGTACCTCTTCTCCTTTTATTGAAATAAGTATGGGTTCTAACTGCCGAACGGTTTCAAAGTATTCGTTGAGTTCAGGTGGGTAGGGATTACTGTTCTTATCACGATTTTTAAATCGGGTATCCGAATCTAAGAAGATGGCATGTTTTCCATTTAAATTAGATAGGTTATGGTCTACATAGTCAAAATGCAATGCATTTTTACCAATAATATTTTGCGCGTATACCTTTTCCTCTAGAAAGAAGTTGAGTGCTGCGCTTGTTTTATAATTATCTGCAGAAAACACAAAACTATTGGGGTTCTTTTCCAGTAGTTTTGCAGTTTCAATAGCGAGTTCTTCCCAACCAATCCAAGTGTCATCACTTTTAATGGGTACGAGATAGAACAAGATCTGCAGTCCGATTAAAATATGAAAAAAGATCGAAAAATAAAGCTGTACTGCAATCCATTTCTTCTTAATATGGTAGGCTGCTATGATGATTCCAGTAATGTATGATGGCATGAGCCAGTTTAACTTTACCCAATAGATTGGAGTAATTGCAAAAAAACCAACAAAGGTGGGTATAAAGAATGCGAGGAGAAATAAGAGTTTAGCACCGGGTAGTTTTCGCTTCACTAGAACTTTAGCTATGTATTTATAGGTAAATTGTAGAAAACTTAGAAATAGGACAGGAAGCAGCAAAAGCATTTGGTGTCCAATGGCTCCGAAAAAGTAGTTTGGCGAAATTTCAAACTTTGATATATTTCCTGTTCTATCCGTTCCTTGAAACGCAAAAGAGGCAAAGTCATGCTGATAATTCCACCACCACACTGGTAAAGAGACAGCAAAAGAAATGACGAAACACATCCATAGCCAAGGCGAGAGAAGTACATTTCTGTACCTATTTGAAACGCATAAAAACCCTAACACGCCAATTTGTAAAAACAATGCGGTGTATTTGGAGTCAAATGCCAAGCCCATGCACAACCCAGCAAGTATCCAAAACCATTTTTTTTGTTCAAAAATTGCTTTGTACAGGCATGATACGCTCATTGTCCAGAACAAAAGTAACGGTACGTCTGGTGTAGAATTAAACGAAAGTATTGAAATACAAATGGTTGAACTGATCAATACAAGAGCAGTGAGCGCTTTGTTTTTAGAGAGAAAAAGGCCAGCTAATTTGTAAAAACTCAATAGGGTAAGCGAAGTAACAACAAAATCAGCCAATTTTACAACAAAGACCGTTTTTCCAAAGAGTTCTGTAAAAATTCTTAGAATGTATCCAATCATTCCAGGATGATCAAAATAGGAAAGAGATAGATTTTCCCCGTAGAAATGATAGTAGGCGTCTTGGGGCATTAAGCCCATAAAAGGCAATAGTAAAATTCGAAAAAGTTGAAAGCCAAATACAATTGCTAGTGCCGGGTATGTGCTTATGAGGTTTTTGATACGGTTCAAAATTTTAGGTTTACTTGGTTGTGTCGTTTGTTCCGATAGCGCAGGCGATCATTTATGGGTTCTCGTTTAACAAATCTGGTCTAATTTGTTCTGTTCTTTGGTATGCTTTTTCAGTTCTCCAAGCATCGATTTTTGGAAAGTTTCCAGATAATAAGATTTCTGGTACTTTTAATCCTTTGTATTCTGCCGGTCTGGTATATACAGGAGGCGATAGCAAGTTGTCTTGAAAAGAATCTGTTAGAGCAGATTGCTCGTCTCCTAAAACTCCCGGAATTAGGCGCACCACAGCATCACATAAAATAGCAGCAGCCAACTCGCCACCTGTTAGTACATAATCACCAATAGAAATTTCATGTGTTATGAATTGATCTCTAACACGTTGATCTACTCCCTTGTAGTGCCCAGTTAAGATGATGATATTTTCTTTTAACGACAATGAGTTTGCTGTAGATTGATTCAATGTTTGTGCATCAGGTGTCATATAAATTACCGCATCATAATGCCGTTCTGATTGAAGTTTTGAAATGCACTTATCAATGGGTTCAATCATCAGAACCATTCCGGCACCCCCTCCAAATTGCATGTCATCTAATTTCTTATAGGAACCAATTCCATAGTCACGCAAGTTGTGAAAATGTACTTGAACAAGTTCTTTATCTATGGCTCTTTTCATCATAGAGTGTTGAAAGGGACTTTGCAACAATTCTGGTGAAACTGTAATTATATCTATTCGCATTTGGCAAATGTACTATATTCTATTATTCTACTAAAAAGAACTTTTAGGGTGTGTCGTTTGTTTCAGCGATTTGATACCTATTAAAAAAACGAAATGGGACCAAAGCGGGTTTTCTTGCTTTTTTAATCTGACTTACGGTGTATTAAAAAAGCATTTCGAGTATCTTTACAAAAACTAGTCCTATGAGAATACTTTCCTATTTTCTAATCGTTTTCTTGCTGAGTTGTAGTGAAAAACCATCAGCAGTCGAACTTACCAATATTCAAATTGCGAGAGATCCATATGGGGTGCCTCATATTTTTGCGAAAACAGATGCAGAAGTTGCCTATGGTCTGGCTTGGGCACAATGTGAAGATCAATTTAAAACGTTGCAAGAATTAATGGCTGCTTGTAAGGGAATGCTGGGCGAAATCAAAGGGAAAGATGGAATTGTTGCTGATTTTGGAATTAAATTTATGGGGTTGCAAGAAATTGTCAGCGAAAAGTACGAACAAGAGGTAACAGGAGCGTTTAAACATTATTTAGATAGTTTTGTAGCCGGAGTAAATGCCTATGCAGCGTTGCATCCCGAAGAGGTTCTCTTGGCAGAACTTTTTCCAATACATGGTCGCGATGTACTGGTAGGATATTTATTGGGTAATCTAGAAGTGTCGCATGCAGGACAAGATTTGGCAAAGATTTTAAGTGGAACCATAATAAAAGATCTGAACTCAGAAGCTCCAAAAGGGTCCAATGCTATTGCTATTTCAAAACAAAAAACAACGGATAATAAGACCTATTTAGCGATCAATTCTCATCAGCCACTTGAAGGCTGGTACTCCTGGTATGAGGCACATTTAGTGAGTGAAGAAGGATTGAATATTTTAGGAGGAACTTTTGCGGGAGGTATTTGTATTTTTCACGGAGCAAACGAAAATTTAGCATGGGCACATACGGTAAATCATGCTGATTTTTCAGATGTGTATGCGTTAGAAATGCATCCAACAAAAGAGAATTTTTACAGGTTCGATAAAGAATGGCTGCAGTTAAAAGAAAAGACTTACACCGCATGGTATCAGCTGGCAGGTCCTATTAAGTTTCCCGTTTCAAAAACAATATATGAGAGTGTTTATGGTCCTACTTTTAAAACCGAACAAGGTACTTTTGCATGGAGTTTTGTTGTTGGTCGTTCCATAAAAGGTGCAGAGCAATGGCTCAGAATGAACAAAGCAAACAATTTTACAGCATTTAAAAAAGCACTTGAAATGCGCGGAATTGCTGCCTTGAATATCGTTTACGCTGATAGGTTTGATTCTATTTATTATTTGAGTAATGGTAGTTTTCCAATGCGTAATCCTGCATATGATTGGTCTGGAGTCTTACCGGGGAATACCTCTGAAACCTTATGGAGTGACAAACTAATTTCCTTAGATAGTTTGCCACAGGTGCTCAATCCAAAAGAAGGGTGGGTTTTTAATACCAACAATACACCCTATTCTGCAACAGATTCGTTGTCTAATTTTAAAGAAACTACCTTGAATAAAGTAATGGGCTATCAGTCTGTAGGTTTAGAGAACAATCGAAGTAGTCGTTTTTTAGAATTGATTGCACAATATGATAGTTTGTCATATGCTGATTTTAAAAAAATCAAATACGACAATCAATACCCCTCTAAAATGATCACACCGAAGGCATTGAATTTGGAAATGCTTATGCATTTAGATGCAAAGAAATATCCAGATATAGCAGCTGCAATTTCACAACTATCTCAATGGAATCGAAAATCTGATTTAGACAATGAGACTGCAGCCCTGTTTATCATTACGTGGTTAGAGATTGATAGGATTCGCAGCGCAGAAGGAAGAAATGTGCGGTATGGGACGATTACAGAGGAAGATTGCGTTGCCGGTATTAGAAAAGCTTCAAAAGAATTGTTAGAGAAGTATGAAAGCCTCAGAGTGCCCTTAAGAAAAGTACAACGCTTGATTCGTGGCGATATCAATATGCCTATGGCAGGAATGCCTGATGTATTGGCAGCCATGTATAGTAAAGAACATGCAGATGGCACCTACAAAGCTTTTGCCGGAGAATCTTATATTGAGCTTGTTCGTTTTGGTGAGCATGGTGTTGAAATTGAAAGTGTAAATACCTATGGCAGCTCTGAAAAACCAGAAAGTTCCTATTACACCTCTGAAATGTCAATGTTTGCAACACAACAATTAAAGAAAATGACTTTAGATAAAAAAGAGGTGCTGAAGAAGGCCGTCAGAATCTATGCGCCAATGGCAGTGAAGAAATAAGAAGCAAAGCGTTTTTTTAGCTGTGCTTTGCCAAGCAAATGATTCATTCTTTACTGTTTTTTGACAGTGCCGTGCAATTTTGATTGCTGTGAGTTTTTTTCTCCTTTAGCAGGCATCGGACCACGCAAATGAATGACCAATCCATTTAAGAAATTGCGCAAAAACTGATCGCCACATTCCATGTATTTGGGATGGTCTTCACTTCTAAAAATAGCTCCCAACTCGCCTTTGGTTATTTTGAAATCTACCAAAGCACAGATCTCTATAATATCCGTATCTCGAAATTTGTGAGCTACACGCAGTTTTTTGAAAATATCGTTATTTGTTAATCCCATGCTACAAATGTACGTGTTTTTAAAGTAGTTTTCGAAAAGAGTTTTGAAATGTTTCGTACTGCCATCTGCTGCGAGGTTCTATTCATTCTCCAAGCGATGATACGACTTTACTAAAAACGCAGGATGCTGTTTTGTTCTTATACATGCATTAATCGACCATTTTAAAAATGGCCCATGCATAAATTGCAAAACGTAAGAAACGAAACAAACCAAAAAGAACCACTCCCTTGAAAGGATATTTAATCATTCCGGCTGTTAAACAAGTAATCGAGAACGGGACAGGCAATAACGCGCCTACTACGATTAAAAAACCACCCCATTTGCTTGTATTTTTTAAATGACTCTTCATTTTTACTTCTAAATAATTTTTAAAGGAGTCGATTCGCAATGAAGCTTTTCCAATAAAAAAAGTAATCAATCCACCGAGGTAAGACAAGCTAGCCAAAATGGCTAAAATAGCTAATGGATTGTCTGTTTTTTTGGACCAAGCAATAAAAATTTCAGGGGGAATTAGTCCTAAAAGAGTTTCAGAAATAAAAAAAACACCAAGTACACCAATCGTAGAAAAAGTTTCTGTCATGGTTTGTAAACCGTCATTAAGGTTGTAGACATATTTATTGAAAATAAGTAAGCCAGCAACAACCAAACCTATGGGAATGAGTGCTTTTCGAACGCTAGTTCCAATAAATTTATAAAAACCTGTATAAGAATAGTATTGATGTAGTAATTTGGTTTTTGACTTTTTTCTTTTCTTTTTCTTCGTATTCATTCTGCGTAGTAAAATCCATTTTCAGATTGCAAAGATACTCTTTTTCTATATTTTCAAAACTACTGAAACGTTAATTTAACAAAATAATAGTGGCTTACAAACTTGCCATAGCTGCTTCTGCACATCGTTCGCCGTCCATAGCCGCCGATACTATACCACCAGCATATCCGCCACCTTCACCACAAGGAAATAATCCTTCAATTTCAGGATGTTCTAAATTGTTTTTTCTGGGGATGTTTACTGGTGATGAGGTTCTTGACTCTACCCCAACAATATTGGCTTGTGATGTGTAGTAACCATGCATTTTTTTTCCGAAAGCTTCAAATCCTTTTCGCAATCGTCCTCCAATAATTTTGGGGAGTAAAGAGTGCATCGGTGCTGATTTTAATCCAGGTTGATACGAGGTGTCATTCAAATCTGTAGATAAATTTCCCTCCACAAAATCTGTCAAGCGTTGGGCCGGTGCAGCTTGAGTTCTTCCACCTGATGTAAAGGCCAATCGCTCCAAGTCTTTTTGAAACTCAAGCCCTTTTAACGGACCAAATTTTTCATATTTTTGGAAGTCTTTGTCAATATTCAATTCAACAACAATTCCCGAATTTGCATATAAATTATTTCGTTTACTTGGAGACATCCCGTTCACAACAACTTCACCACTTGCAGTTGCTGCAGGAACAATAAACCCTCCGGGACACATGCAAAAAGAGTAAACACCGCGCTCTCTAACCTGCTCAACGAGGCTGTAAGGTGCTGCAGGTAAAAGTAGGTCTCGTTCTCCTTTGCAGTGGTACTGAATGGAATCTATGATGTGTTGTGGGTGTTCTACACGAACTCCCATGGCAAACGATTTTGCTTTTAAGGCAACTTTTTTATCGTTCAATAAATAAAAGATATCACGAGCAGAATGGCCTGTTGCTAAAATGACTTTTTCAGTAGGTAACTCATTTCCATTTTTAAGTTGAATGGCAACAATTTTATTGTCTTTTATAGTAAAGTCAGTAACTCTAGTTTCAAAATGAATTTCTCCACCAAATTTTAAAATGGTTTCTCTAATGTTTTGAACGACTTTTGGCAATTTATTAGTACCAATGTGTGGATGAGCATCTACTAAAATTTGATCTGGAGCTCCATGAAATACTAAGTTTTCGAAAATTTTACGAACATCTCCACGTTTTAAACTACGTGTGTAAAGTTTTCCGTCACTATAGGTTCCTGCACCACCTTCTCCAAAACAATAGTTTGAATCTTCATTAACATCGTGATCTTGATTTATAGCTTTTAAATCGCGTCGACGATCTTGTACATTTTTACCGCGTTCTAAAACAATCGGTTTAAAGCCAAGTTCTATACATCG
>OLII01000384.1_pt1 | contig 17019 bp, 28 predicted proteins | sample 1609481 | NCBI WGS metagenome assembly OLII01 (sample SAMN05416859, study PRJEB24817) | seawater metagenome | isolation source: Sea water | place: Canada:Atlantic | collected 2013-11 | reverse complement strand
AACAATTACAGACTTAAGAAAAGTTAAAGATAACGTTTACGATCACCCTAATAATAAAGATTTAACAAAAGTAGAACAGAACTTAATGAATGAGTTAAACTACAAAGCTACACTAATTTTAAAAATAGAAAAGCTGCTTGAAGAAAGGGAAGTACCAGTAAACTCAAAATCTTTATACGCATTTTCTATAGAAGAGCTAGAATCAGTTTGGACATTATGGACAGCTAACGATTAATCAGTTAAACAAATTTTGAAAGTGGAGTAAACAAACTCCACTTTTCTAGTATTACAATTATATACATTTTAATGGTTAAGAAGAGTAACAAGATCGGCATCGAATTAGATGATTTCCATTACCATGAAGCTATAGATAGGCTTATGGTTACAATCAAACATATAGACCAATATTTAATACAACATCCTGTTTTAAAATTAGAAACAGAAGTAAAAGATCTTGTAGTAGATGGTACAGACAAATTATGGCTAGCATATCAAAAACTAGTTGAACTTAAAGCAAACGAATAGTGAATAGGTTGGGACAACAGAAGGGGGAATCAATGGCTGACTGGGTAAAACGTCTCGATGTAAGAAGTAAAAGAAATAAAAGATTAAGACTTATGAAAAAATTAAATTGGCAGAAGCTCATCACTTGGATTGTCATATTAGGTATCTCATACTTGATATGGAGCAATGTACTTAAATCAATATTTTGAGACTACCCGGTAGAAAATGTAATAAGTGTGGTAAGAAATTACCAGCAAAAGCCTATAAAACAGATTTAAAGAAGACTTGCAAATCATGTGAGTATCGTTGGTGGAGATCTTTCCTAAGAACTTTAGTACAACAAAAGAGATTATCACCTGCAGAAAGAATGGCTAGCCGAATAGGTTATATGGGTGCAGCTTTCTTGATGGCAGGCCAATGGACAGTAGAACCAGCTTTATTCATTATAGGTTTCTGTTGCGTCCTAGTTCAGGTTACATTTAGAAAACAATGGAATCTAGTAGTCTTGCAATTAAATGGTCTTGTGGCATGGACAATTCATTTTGTAAAGACCTTTCTAAATTGAAACTAATTCAGTCTATCAACTATAATTACTAATAACAACAAAAAATTAACATGGCATATCAGCTTAGAAAAGTAGAGAGGTACACAAATTGGGAAGCAACTGAAGCAGTTACTTTAAATCCTGATGATTTTACAACTCTATCCACTCCATACACTGGCACTACAGAAGAGGAGTTTATGAACTACATACAAGAACTATATTATGAAGATTGGTACGAAATATGTGAGGAATTAGAAGAGCTTGACTATATGGATTCGGCTGACGCACTATCTACACTATTTGAAGGCGAGATGGAGATCTATTCATCTACCACTGAAAAAGAAGAAGATATGTGGGTAGAAGTCGGAGAAGTAAATGAAGAGTATTCAAAATACGGAGGATTTAAGTCCAATTTTAATACAATGGGTTGAAACAAACCTAAAACAACTAGTATAATTAACAACTAATTTTAAAAAAGTAAAAAATGCAAAATTTAATTGACCAGATTACAGAAGTAATCGCAAACGTACAGGAAGATGTTACTAAATTCGACGAAAAAGGTAACAAGGCTGCTGGAACTAGAGTAAGAAAAGGAATGCAAACTATCAAAGGTTTAGCACAAGAAGTAAGAGTTGCTGTAAGCGCAAAGAATAACGCGTAAGTAAAACAGAAGGTTAGCGAAACCTTAATTCGCACAAAAGTTCTTTAACATATTGAAAGAGGCACTCTGAAGGTTGATCCCCAGAAGAGTGAGTGTATGGCCGAATAAACCCTGTCGTGAGAGGGGTTAAGGCACATCCGACACCAAACAAGATTTGGCTCAACTGCTTCAAGTAGCGTGGTTGAGACTCGACAGAGTAGAAGATGGTAGATCGGGAAATAGACAACTAAACCTATTTCACGAAGAGCATTGCAAGTACCCGAAAGGAAGCCTTGCCCAGTGACCGAACAATCCTATTATGTAGGGGATAAGGTACGATTAAAGCTGTTGTGGCACTACAACGAGACTAACCATCTTGAGTAGAACTCGAAATAATAGTAGAGTTAATCGGTATGCAGTAATATATACAACATGACGATCTTCTAGAATTGGTATATTCTAGTACACGATCCTCTTTTTTTAATTAAAAAAACAACATAGAATTATGACATTCTCAGAATTAACATGGAACGCAGATTGTTTCAACGAAGCAACAAACCAAAACATGGGTTTCCAGGCACAGTATGAAGCTGATAACGGTTACTTAATAGTAATAGATACAGTTTTAGCTGATAAAACAGAAGAAAACCCAAATGGTGTGGCTTTAGCTTCAGCAACCGAAGCTGGACAATTGTATAATATTACAACATGGAGTTGGGATAGAGAAGCAGCCGGAGAGCCTATGGCATCATACGAATTACAGAATAGCGGTGAGGTAGATGCTCTTATTAGTCAACTTAAAGCAATCCAAATATAATCATGGTATTTACAGATCTAACATGGAACGCTGACTCACTAGGATCAGACGGAGTAACTAATATGGGATGGCAATCCCAATATGATGTAGATAACGGTTACTTAATTGTAATCGATGCTAATATAGCAGGTATTGAAGTACCTCTTGTATCAGCGACTGAAACAGGACAACTTTACAGATGTACAGTATGGTCATGGGACAGGGATGAAACTACAACAGAATCATATTTAACAGAAGAAGATTGTACAAGTACTAGAGTAGAGGCTATTATGGCTGAGGTTGAAGCACTACAAGGTGAAACTTTTGTAGAAGTAACAACCACAACTACATATCCTCCTCAAAAATCTTGGGATTAATGGGGGATTAGCTCAGCTGGCTAGAGCGCCTGCCTTGCACGCAGGAGGTCATCGGTTCGACTCCGATATTCTCCACAATAAGCGAAAATAGCTCAGCTGGTAGAGCACAACCTTGCCAAGGTTGGGGTCGCGAGTTCGAATCTCGTTTTTCGCTCAAAGATAAAAAGGGATAATTTCACAGGTTCGTTCCACTATATAAAACGCAACAGTATTACCTCCCTTTAAAAGCCTCCAACTCGGAGGCTTTTTTTGTATAGATATATAAACTGAATGAATAATATAGAACCTGGATGAATTACGGTTTGGATGGCTTTCAACGTGCAAAATGGCGCGCCAGAAAATGGCTCCACAACTTAGCGAAAAGACTCCAACGCCCAATTTTAATTAATTGGACAAAACATATCAGTAAAACATACATACTTCATTTAAAAGATCGAGAAGATCGAAAAGAATTACTCTCAACAGAACTTAATCAAGTTTATACAAATAAAGGTACCTTATTAGACCATGTAACATGGTGGCCAGCAGTTAAGAACGTTATTAAATGGCCGGCACATTGGCATATTAATAAATATTCTTTTGATTTACATTGGGTAGTTGACCCAGATCCACAACACCTACCAGAACTTAATAAACTTGAAGATCTAAAGATTGACTGTAGTCCAGCAGAAACTGCAATCGCATGTGGACATATACAAATGTGGAAAGACTTTGTGGCTAGTGGTGAGGAGACTGCTATGTTCTTAGAAGATGATGTTTATTTTGTATATGACTTTGAAAAGAAGGCTAGATCTATTTTTGAAAAGGAATTACCTAAAGACTGGGATATACTTTACCTCTCAGCTCTGCCAAACAAGTGGGGTTTTACTTGGGACCCTCATTCTGAAAACCTAAGTAGACTTTACAATGGAGTATGGTGGATGTCAGGCTATTGTCTAACAAGAAAGGCTGCACAACACTTATTAAATGAATTACCGATAGTGGGTCCAATAGATGTATGGATTAACTATAAATTCGAAGGACTACAAGTCTATCTTGCCACAGATGATCTGATTTGTCAAGCAGATAATACAGAGTCAGATAACACATACTCATTCATGGAGAAGTTTTATTGGTAAACAATTCTTAAGTTGGCCATATAACTAATATGAAAAAGTTTTACAGAAGACCCGGAATATTAGGAGGCGTTTGCGCAGGACTTGCACATTACTTTAACATAGATGTTTTATTGGTTAGAATCTTAGCAGTATTCATACCATGTTCCTTTTACGCATATCTAATTATTTGGCTTCTTTCTGAAGTTGACGAATTCTAGCAAAGTTTTTGCCTCTAGATTTTTCTATGTCAATTATTTTTCGTATATTAGTACTATAATTAAACTAACAACTATATGACAAAATTACAAGCCCTAAAATGTGTAGAAGTAACTTCTCAAACACAAGCAAACAATGGAACTCAATGTTTCCATGATCCTATTACAAGTACAGATTATCTCTCTTATGAGAATGGTTATGTACGTAGAGCCTACACTAGATCTTATGTAACTCCTAAAGGTTACAAATATAAGAACAGATCAATCTATCAACTAAACCCTACTAAACTAACTCCACGTTTTAGTTCATGGGATGGTAGTAGATATTATGATAAAGTAAGACTAATGGTAATGGATCCAGCAGAGAGACTAGAAATCCTAGCTAAAGCTGTTGTTAATTATCGTCAAACTTTAAAGAAACAAAAGCCAGTTACTCAGTATAACTAGTAATTAATTTAGTAACTATGCAAGTAAATATTTGGGTATTAAAAGACTGGCTAGACCAGATCTATAAAATCACTAATCAAGAGATAGCAGAAGAAGATATATTTGAGAATGCAGTAGAGTATACTGATATTCCAATGATCGGAGGTCAAATACAAGTCTCAATTGAGTTCAATAAATATACCAACCTAATCGACAGAGGACTTCTAGTCGTATGGTCGGAGGCAGAAACATTAACAGAATAACATGATACCACAAGAAGGAAAAGTACTAGTAGATTTTTGGGCGCAATGGTGTGGCCCTTGTAAAATGATGATGCCTGTACTGGAAAAGTATAGTGCAGAAGAAGACGCAGTAACTGTAGTAAAAATTAATGTAGATGAAGACTCTGATATTGCTTCAGAATATGGCATTAGATCTATTCCTACATTTATACTATTTGAAGACGGAAAAGTAATTAAAAAACAAACGGGCGCAATGTCCATACAACAACTACAGGAATTCACAAAAAACTAATATATGAAATGGTTTACAAGTACTTTTAGCTTTTGGTCTGAATTAGCATCAGAAATAAGGATCTGGTGGATATTTAGAAAAGCAGCTAAAGAAAATACTCAAAAACTTAACGATGGCGATCTAAGAGTAGATTGGTTAGGTAGAATATATGGTGTAGTTAATATGCCAGAAGAAGTAGTTACAGCAGCTCCGCAAGTTCAACAAGCTTATGTATTACAACAAATCAATAAATGGGGGCCACTCACACTTGAAATGGGACTCGCAGATATTATTTACCCAGAAATAAATAGAATACCAAACACAAACGCATACCTAGTTGTAATGTGGCCTCAGTATGATGCATTAGGTTTTTGGTATATCCTAGGTAATTTATTCAAATCAGCAATAGTTGCTTTCGGTTTATTCTTACTAGCTAGAGTAATCTGGGTTAACTCACACCATGTAGTAGAACTTTTTAATAAGTTACTTGGTTTAGCAGGTATGTAAAATGGCAGAAATAAAAAGAGTACAAGAAAACGGACTACGTTTTTATCAAGTAACCGAGGGAGAAGAAATCATTGCAAAACTACCATCGGTTACTACTATTTTAGGGCAAACCAAAGATATGTCTGGTTTAGACAGATGGCGTAAAAAAGTAGGCGAAGCAGAAGCAGATAGAATTTCAAATCTAAGTATGTCTCGTGGTACTATTATGCACAGATTAATAGAACTGTATAAAACCAAGACTGATATTACAGCTACAGCACAAGATAGATTAGTACAACTTAAAGAGGTTGCTAAAACCGATGATGAGGTTAATGAATTTGCTGAACATGAGAATGCTGATCTATATTTAGAAGAGGCATGGAAGATGTTTTACAAATTCTGGTTTAACTCAGCAGACTATTTCGATACAATTAAAAAAGTAATAGAGGCAGAAACATTCTTATGGACTACTAAAGCAGGTGGTTGGGCAGGAACTGTGGATAATGTCTCAGAAGTAGTTGATGGTACTATCAAGATTATTGACTATAAGAATAGTAGAAAGCCTAAACGAGAAGAATGGGTTATAGATTACTATCTACAAGCATCCGCTTATTTTATAGCTTATTGGGACATGTCTGGTAAAAAAGCCGATGGGGCAGAGATCTGGATAGCTAATGAAGTAGACAATTTACCACAAAAATTTACACTTACACAATCCGATTTACAGTTCTATGCAAAGGAGTTTATTAAGCGTAGAAAGATGTTCCAAGATAAATGGAATATATAAACTGAAAGATAATAGGATTAAAATGGCAAATAAAGAGACGAAGATCTATAAAAATTTCTGGAAGCCAGGCGCAGAAGATGCTGCAAAGAAGTTTGGTTTTATTAGACCGGAGGATGTAATACGTAAAAACGTACAAAAGAAACCTACGTCTAAAATAGATCAAATTTTAACTGGTTGGGGTAATTATGTGAAATCACATTTCGTAGAATTATCACCAGAACTAAAGGCGGAGGGCCAAAAAAGATTAGAGATTTGCGATCCATGTAATATGAGGGATCGTGGTACATGTTCGACTGGTAGACAGGCTAAACACGTGGTTACTGGGAAAATGATGAAAGGTTGTGGTTGTAGATTAGCTGCAAAGGCACTTTCACCAGGATCTGAATGTCCTCTAGGTAAATGGTAAACAAAAAATTAAACTATGTTTAAAACATTAAAAAAGGGATTCTTCCCATCGTTAATAGCATTTTCTGCACTATCAGTTTCTGCTTCTGCTGCTTTCTATTCAGTCAGTGGTTTAAGTAAACTATTTGCAGGTGCCTCTTTTGAGGTTATTATTATGGCAGGTTCGTTAGAAGTAGCCAAGTTAGTAATTGCATCCCTACTATATCAATACTGGGACACAATTAATAAATGGTTACGAGTATACTTGTCTATGGCAACTGTAATCCTAGTACTTATTACATCAATGGGTATTTATGGATTCTTATCGGCTGCATATCAAGAAACATACTCAAAACTATTAGTTCAAGAAAACCAAATTGAGTTTATTGAGAACAAGGCACAATTTTATGAAGCAGATCTTTTAAGATATGATAAAGAACTTGTAAGAATTAGTGATAATATTAATATCCTATCTAATGCAAAAGCATCTGGTATACAAGTTAGAGATACAACATCATCTACCGGATTCAGACAGACCATTTCTACTACAGAATTAAGAATGGCACAAAAACGTATTGAAACGGAAGAGGTCAATCGTAAAGAGGTTCAGATAAAAAGACAAGTTGCAGCAGATAGTTTACAAACTTTTAGATTAGAAATATTAGATTTACAGAATACTTCTGAAACTGCAGGTGAATTAGGACCACTACAATACTTATCAGGCCTAACAGGTACGCCAATGGATAAGATTATTAACTGGCTTTTATTAGTTATCATCTTTGTGTTCGATCCACTAGCAATCGCATTAGTGGTTGCAGCTAACTTTGCATTTGCACAAGCATTTCCAAAGAGAGAAGATGAAGAAACTTTACATACAGATTCTATTTGGACAGATATTGAAGATAGAATTAGTGAAGATGATGACGAAGGGCATTATGACGCTTATGTAGATAGACAGGCTCCAGAGGAAGAAGATCCTCAAGAAGAATGGGATGAGGAACATGCGTTAGATCAAGTACTTAATAATATGGTTGAAGATCTAGATGAAGATGATTTCTTAGATAAAACTCCACCTAAATCTACTAAACCTACAATGGATATTAGTGTAAACCATGAAGATGCTGAGAAATGGAATCAATTAGCAGATGAACTTGCAAGGGGTACTGTTGAAATGCAAGAAGATGAAGAAAATGAGAATGCATGGTTAGATGACCCAGATGTTCAAGATTTCTTAGAACAAGCAGATAAACAAGGTCCATGGTCAGAAGAAGATGATAAAATCAATTTAGTTGCAGGTATGACTAATGATTCAGAGGGTAGCTTTATGGAATTTCAAAATCAAATGGATGCAGCTGACGCAGAACTAGAAGCAGCGGCTGAAGAATTACAAGAGCTAGAAGAAGAGTTAGCAAGAGAGATTGAAGTTATTGACCCAGAAGAAGTATCTAATAGATGGGAAGTAGAAGATACCTCCGGTAATGTAACTGTACATGAAGAATCTGATAGTGAATTTCCTAATGAGAATAATCCAACATCAGTAGCAGCAACTGTAGCAGAGATACAAAATAAATTTGGTACATATCCATCAACAGTAGAAAAGCTAGAAACACCACATTTACCTAAAACAGAAACTACAACGGCTGCACCAGTAGTTAAAAAAGTAATAAAGAAAACAGTTACTCCAGTTGAAACTACAACAGCTGCACCGGTAGATGAAGATGCATTATTTGATGAAGCAATGAGAAAAAAAGCAGAACAAGATAAACTAGAATTCTTAAGAAAAAAAGATGAAGATAGTAAGAAATAAAATAAGACTGGACAAGCGCTATATCACAGAGCCATTAGATAGTGAATCTTTAGGTAAGATTATATCTTCTAATAATCCTGGAATTGTTCATAGAATTTACCTTATTAAAAACGGATTAAAAAAGAGACAGGTCTTCTTAGAAGTAGATGATAATGAAAACTATATAGTTACTGCAAATGTTAGTAGTAATTATGCCTATGCTGGAGCTGCAAAGAAACAAGCAGAGGTAATTAGTTTTATGAGGACTCTTATTAAAAAGAATCCAGAATTCATAATCAACTTTACAGTTCAAAGAAAGGATAATATGCAAGAAGTATTTAATTTCAAACATGTTACAACTAATGTGACTGAGCTAGTTGAGATAATGAATAAATTAGAAATAAAAACATACGAATTATGCAAAGTAAATACGTACTAAAAAAAGGACACCAAGGCGATCTAGTTGAAGCAGTGCAAGAGGCACTAGGCTTAAGAGGCGATGGTGTTTTCGGACCTAAAACCGAACAAGCAGTTAAATCATTTCAAATTGATAATAAATTAGTAGGAGATGGTGTTGTAGGTCCAATGACATGGAGAAAGTTAGATCTTAATCCACATGAATTAGAAGCAGATACAGATATTACAACTGGTGCAACATGGATTGAACAATATCCACTACCAGAAGGAGAATATGTAAAACAAGAAACAGCAAAGAGATGGATATTCATCCACCACACCGCTGGTAGACATAATCCATATAAAGTTATTGACCAATGGGGTAGAGACCAAAGAGGTAGAATAGGAACTCATTATGTAATTGGTGGACAGCCAGCTTCCGGTAAGGTAGATAATAAATACGATGGTACAATTCTACAGGCATTTAAAGATGAATATTGGGCTTATCATTTAGGTAAAACTAAATCAGGTACAATGCACAGAGGTAGCATATCAATAGAAGTTTGTTCTGCTGGTAGATTAGATAAGGTTGGTGATAAATTTTATACTTGGTATAAAGCAGAAGTAGATCCATCACAGGTTTGTACTTTAAATGTACCATATAAAGGTAGACAATATTACCACAAATATTCTGATAAACAAATTGAGTCATTAAAAGCTCTACTAATTTTATTATCAGAGAAACATGGTATTGATCTTCAAGTTGGTGTAATTGGTGAGATGAAAAGATTAGCTCTGCTAGCAAATCAACCAAAACCAAATGGAGTTGTAAGACCAGGACCAAAACCAATTGCAACAGCTTGGGAGTTCTCAAACGAGGCTTGTTCTGGTAAAGTTGTAGGTCTATTAACTCATGGTCAAGTTAGACAGGATAAAGATGACATGCATCCACAGCAGAATCTTATAGATATGTTAATGTCTCTATAATGAAACTTCTGTGAACTGATTGGTATAAAGAATAGTATAGATAGGTTTTAAAACAAAAAGAATATGCATATAGTAATAACTGGAGGAGCGGGTTTCATAGGGCATCATGCCACTTGGCGCGCCCTCGAACGAGGCTGGAAAGTTTCAGTCTTAGATAACTTTTCAACCGGAAAGCTAGAAAATCTATTATTGCCCAGCGGCAATATACCAGGAGGACTAACTGTTTATGAATGTGATATTGCAGAAGGACCTCTACCAGATATTCCTGATGTAGATTATCTTTTACATTTAGCAGCACCGGTTTCAGTTGAAGAATCATTAAATAATCCAGACAAATATTGGAAAGGGATATGCCATGCTTCACAAAGAATGTTAACATGGGCAAATGAAAGAGATTGTCAATCAGTAGTTGCGGCAAGTACAGCAGCTATTTACGGTGACACTGAAGATATTCCAATGAAGGAAACTAATACCCCAGATCCACTATCTCCTTATGCGGAGTATAAGTTAGAGATGGAAGAAATGTTAGACGGTTATCATAGTTCTACAATGCAATGCGCAGCACTTAGATTCTTTAATGTATTCGGTGAAGGGCAGCCAGATGATGTAGGTTATGTCTCGGCAATTCCAATATTTAAAAAACAATATGAATCTTACCAACCAATTACAGTAACAGGTGATGGACTTCAAACTAGAGATTTTGTCTATGTAGAAGATGTCGTTGAGGCATGTTTTACAACACTCATAAGACCAAACGGTGGATTTGAAGCAATGCCAATATTTAATGTAGGTACTGGTGAAGAAGTAAGAGTTCTAGATATAGCAGAAGCATTTGGTGGTGAGATAGTTCATATCGATCCTAGAGAAGAGCAAAGAAGATCCTTAGCAGATATATCATTAATAACACAAGTACTAGACTGGAGACCCCAGACAAAGGTACTACAATGGATTAAAGAGGATAAAAATGCCTAGGGCGGTTAGAATGACCGTATGTTCCGGTTGTATAGCAGATTTCCCTCATAAGGAAATGTATTTAGTCTCTAGATATATGAATAGGGGTAACCCAGACCCTAAAAACATGTACTCAACCATGTATTGTGCTAAATGTATCAAGAAAGACAAAGAACATTACGTAGATATTATAGAAAAACCTAAACCCCCAAAGAAAGCAAAACCTAAAACAACTAAAAAGAAAAATGAAAAGAATAGTAAGAAAGATTAAATCATGGTTTATACCAACTCCAACTGTACCGTTTACATGGAGTGTAGAAGATTTTGAAGCAGCTAGAAAATACGCTAAGACACAGCCTCACCCAGAAAATAATAATCAATCGTTATGGGAATATGCTCAACGATCTTCATTTGATGATTCTTCTTATATCTTAGCAAGAATTAACGAACACTTAGATCTAAAATGAAAAACATACTTAACCTCCTAATATTCCTTGTTGGAATTAATTGCATAAGTGCACAACAATACCCTAGAACAACGATAGAGACTGAAATATTTACATCAATCTTTGATGAATCATATCAACAACCAGTAATGGTTAAGTACACAGTTTTTTGTCTTCCTAGCTCTCCTACTTATGAAAGAGATGGAATTAGTTTTAAAGCCTATCCTGGTTTAAAAGCTTCATCATCTTCTGATTACAAGGCTAATGTATATGATAAAGGTCACATGGCTCCTGCAAATACTTTTGCATGTAAGAAGGATTGGTTAATACAAACATTTAGTTATGCTAACTGTGCATTACAACATCAAGGCCTGAATAGAGGTACTTGGGCTGCATTAGAAAGATTTGAAAGAAATCTTGCAGGTGTTTATGATGATGTACAGGTTCATATTGAAATATTCTTTTCTGACAAATGGACTACTAATTCAGATCCTGCTAGAATACCTTCTAGCTTTGTAAAATCTATTACTTGGACTGAAGATGGTAAAGAGAAAACAATTTCTTTTGATTTTCCAAATGAAGATACTACTGGAAAATCGTTTTGGCAGTTTCAGATCAAGTAAATTTTGATATATAAACTATAGGGGGAGGCCTATAACTAAATAAAGTTCTTGAAAAATGGATAATGTGAATAAATTCTTAACACTATTTTCAGATTTTGATCTAGTAGTTAAAGAAAAAGTAAAGACAACTCCAAAAAAAGCTCAAGTAATTTCTAGAGCTACGGCTAGCTTCGCGAAAGCTGACTTAAAGAAGGAGTTAAAAAGATTGGCGCAAGAGTATAAGAGAGCTCAAAAATCTTACAAACATAACAAAATTTCTAGACAGGAATTATTTGATTTTGAATGGAGACTATTTGAACTTCAAGAAGAAATTAGAAGAATAGAAGAAGACGATTTAATATAATATGGATTTTAAACAATTTCTTAACGAAAATAAATTAGAACAGAGGTTTTCTGCTGGACTAGCTATTATATGGGATGGTAAAGTATTACTTGCTCATACAACTGGTAGGAAAGCTAATACTGGTTGGGGAATTCCAAAAGGAGGCGTTGATAAAGGTGAATCTAAAATCAATGCAGCTATTAGAGAGACATACGAAGAACTAGGAGTTAAAGTACCTATGGATTTAATAGACAAGAACGAACACACTTTTGTGGTAACTTCTCGTCAAAAGAAATACACTAAGATCGTAACATATTATTTAGTTAAGATAGATGAGCTTAGTCAAGTAGGTTTAAAGAAGCCTAAGATTTCTAAAGGTAAATTACAACTAGAAGAAATAGACGCAGCAGAATTTATGGGCGTCGATCAAGCAAAGAAGGGGATTATGTTTAGTCAATATCCTATTCTTAATGTCCTGCAAAATAATGGATTAGCATAATGGAAGAAGTATTATCACAATATATCGGAGAATGGGGATGGCTAACAATAGTAGCTATCGTTACATTCGCGTTTAAAGATGCTATTACAAACTTCTTTAAAGGTGTGCAATTCCTAATGGGAACTGATTTTGATATAGATGATGTAGTCTATATTAAAGGCACAAAGAAAGCCAGAATTGTCAGACAAGGCATCTGGAGAACTACGTTTTATGTATATGGTCATGGAAGGAAATTCGTAGTACCAAATAGTTCGTTATGGTCTTTACAGATAGAGAAAGATCTACCTAACGGCGAAAACTATAAAGAGTACAAACAAAACAAAGACTAATATATGAAAACATTTAAAAGATTAACGGCAATTTTATCACTATTCCTATTAACATCATGTGGTGTTAACTGGCAAGTAGCAACACTAAACCACGATCCAATATATGATGATGAAAATTATATAGTAGTATCAGGTGATGTGGAGGTAGATACATTAAATGCGTTTCAATTTAGAAATAAACTGAGAACCGACATAGGTTTTAGATTGGACTTTGCACGATATGCATTGAGCCAACCGAGATCATTTGATTGGAATAACAGATTGTTAGGAAGATATTATGATTCTAGATGGAATTCTTATTATTGGAATAGAGATCAAATGTGGAATGATTGGGCTTGGGGTTATACAGGCTGGAATTCTTGGGGTTCTCCTCATAGATGGTCACCATTTGGATATGATAGATGGGGATATAATATGCATTACGGCTGGAACAATCACGGATGGGGATATAACAACTGGATGGGCAATGTCCACTATGGCTGGAACAACTATTACGGCTGGAATGGATATTACAATAACAATTGGGGTTGGAGAAACCAAATGAATAACTATGCATGGCAAAATAGAAATAGATCAAACACAGTACGCGTTAACGGTCGAAGAGGTTCTATTAGCAATGAAGTAGTTAGTAATAGAAGAGTCAATGCTAATACAAGAGTTACAGTTAACAACACTAGAACCAATACTAAGCCTAGAATATACGTTAGACCTGAGAATAACAATAATGTAATTATTAGAAATAACAACAATAATACAAGGCCAATTAGGGTTAAACCTACAGTGCCAGTTATTAGAAACAATAATACAAGGCCCTCATATAACAATACACGACCTAGCAATAATGTTAGACCACGTATAAACAACAATAACAATACAAGGTCGACAACAACCAATGTTAATAGAAGTACAAACTCTAGAGGTGGTAGTGGCGTTAGGAAGAACTAATTATGAGACATTTCAAAACATTTGAAAAATTCATCAATGAGGCTAAGCCTTATTCTAAGGATGAGATCGTAGTATTTGACCTAGATGATACTCTAGTAATTACAGATGCTAAAATCAAAGTATGTGATAATACTAATGGTGAATGTTTTAGCCTAACTCCAGAAGAATTTAATGAATACGAATCTAATCCTAATCATGATATAGATTTTGATGATTTTAAATCATTAGAAATCATGAAGGCAGGTAAACTAATCGAACACTACTTTAAGATCTTTAAGTCAAACTATAAGCGAGGTATTGCTGTAGGTATTGTAACTGCTAGGGATGATAGAGAGATGATCTACACATGGCTGAGAGAGCATGTAGGGTTTAGAATTGACAAAGATCTAATCTTTGCTATTTCAGATCCAGTTCATAAATTTAAAGGTTCAATTGCAGATAGAAAGAAACAGGCCTTTGAAACATATATCCAAATGGGCTATAATAACTTTAAGTTCTACGATGATGATGCAGCCAACCTAAAACTGGTTAAATCACTAGAGAAAGAACATTTACATATACAGATATATACCAAGAAGGCAAAAAAACCAAAATATTAAACATGGCAACACACGGAGATTTTAAAGCAAGATTTGCAGCTGCATTTGACAATGCAATTAATGAGGCAGAATACACTGCATCTATGGATGGACTAGATCTAGAATTTATTAATCAAAAGTCTGTAAGTAATGCTTTTACATTAAGAGCAAAAGATCTTGAAACCACGGCATATAAAAACGAAATAAGATTTCTTATTGCTAGAAGGTATTTTCCAGGTTTAGATATTTCAGGAATTACTATGGATAGCGTAACAACTGCGGCTGCCATGAATAAAGCATTAAACACATTATACAATCTTAATCCTAAAGGTTATACAGATCTTTTAGAAAGAGAGATTTCAGGACTAGGACCTGGTGAGGTGATCTTATACTTTTTATTAGATAAAGCTTCTGTAGGTGGAGGAAGTAGTGCAGGTGTAGATATAATTGATAACGGAACTCCTTATGAAGTAAAGGCTGTTAATAAAACCAGCGATGGTAAATTAGTTAACTTTAAGTTAGGAGGAACTGTTAATATATCTAATGTACAATCTAAGATATTGAAACTTAAAGCAGAACTTTTAAAATTTGATACTAAAATTAAAGAAGGTGAAAAGACTGGAATTAATAACGATCACATGAAAGGTTTTGAATCTAGACAATTTTTAAAGTACTGTAAAGACAATAACCTAGAAACATTCTCAGAACTTAATGATGAATTTCAGACGATCGCTTATGATGGCTACTTTAAAAACCACCCTATTATATTCATGGGTTCTAAATCAGCAAGTAGAACAGATAAGGGTAGAGTATATGATATAGTAACAGTAACTAAAAAAATGGTAGGTATTCATAAAGTAACAAATGGTACTATTAAGCCATACTGTAAACCTACAGCAAAATAAACTAACTACAACAAATTAAAAGCTGCCTTCGAGCAGCTTTTTTTGTGAGCAAATATTTCTAGAAAATTAAATTTTTAAAAAAATGGAAAAACTAGAAAACTTTTCTAGAAAAGCTGATATATAATATAGTGGTATTAAACAATATTGCTGTAACCAAAACATATCTTTAAGATCATGGCTGAAAAACTCAATCGAAAGGCAGACACACCGGCCGAGATTGAGTCAGGAGCGAAAGCGAATGCACCTAGTGAATTCATTAATGGAGTTCACTTAAAAGAATCAAACGACGCGATAGCAAATACTCTAAATGAGTATTTCAATGATGGATTACATCTTAATCGCTTAGAAGACACAGCAGACGAACACGCAAATTGGGTTTATTTCGGAGTCGGAGGTCCAGCTTAAACGCATGTAAAAGAGCACTTAATAGCAATATTTCGTGCTCTTTTCTTTTAAACAAAATTAGGAAGATAAATATAACTGTATAACATAACTTAAATTTAAACATTATGACAACATTTTTAATTATTCTAGGAGTATTAGCACTGGGCGCAGGTGTATATTTCTATGCCATTAAGACCGGCAAAATTGAGGACGCAGATGGTGATTTAATCGCCGACGACGTTGAAGACTTAGCAAAAGAAGTAAAGAGAAGAGCTAAGAACGTAAAAGCTGAATTAGCTGACGTTAAGAAAGCTGCTAAGGAATTAGTAGACCAAGCTGAAGATGTAGTAGAAGCTGCAGCTGGAAAAACTAGAAAAGGTAGAAAGCCGGCTGCAAAGAAGCCTGCATCTAAAGGTTCTGGAAAAGGTGCTGGAAAGAAAAGAGCACCAAGAAAAACTAAAAAGTAAAAACTACAACTATGGCTAATTATTTAAACTTTACAAAAGCAACATTTAATCCATATAACCCTAAAGTTCTTAATGAGGGTCAATTCTCATGGATAACTTATGATACTGATAAACAAATCGGTTCAGAAAGAGAAAATACTATTGACGTATATATGTACGACAATGAAGGCAATCAATGGTATGAAAAGGGATATGAAGGTTACGGTGAATTCGGTAAGATGGATTATTATGAATTATTAGCCAAGATGAATGGTTACTCAGAAGATGACCTTATTAAGAAATATAAGGGAAAAGATATGAGAGACATCGGTATCGATCTAGCATTCAAAAAATTAAAGACTAAAGCTAAAGGGAATAAAGTCCTATTCCCTGCATTAGTTGAAGATCCAAAATTTAACTGGAAAAGACACGACTTCACTCAAGAAGCTGAATCTGATCCAAATCAATCATGGTACCAGGAACCTGAGTATGATGATTATGACGATGATGATGATTACGAACAAGGTTGGTATGAATCATTAAAGACTAATGAAGGTGCAATGTCTGAGATTCACATTATGGCTAAAGAGGCTAAAAATGCAGAAGCTGTCTCTTATACACATCTGACGCTGCCGACGATCTACTCTGTGTAG
>OLII01000383.1_pt1 | contig 17032 bp, 16 predicted proteins | sample 1609481 | NCBI WGS metagenome assembly OLII01 (sample SAMN05416859, study PRJEB24817) | seawater metagenome | isolation source: Sea water | place: Canada:Atlantic | collected 2013-11 | reverse complement strand
CAATAGAATAACTATTCTTAATGAATTTGCCTTGAATTAAGAAAAACTATCAAGCCAGTGAGTTGCTATAACAACAAGCCTAATATTTTCAGGCGGTTAACTTATCTCTTAACCCGAGCAGAGGTTAGTTAACGCCATTAACTTTTTATCAGAGAATTAAATAAGGATTTTTTATGAGTGGTACAACGATGGTCGTGGTGATTGTATGTGTGGTTTTTGGTGTTTTATATGAGATGTATAAAAAACACTTAGAGTTTAAAAGTGAAACAATAAAGCACAGCGACAATGCTGATACCAAAAGTGAAGAGCTACAAAAAGAGCTGCAAGCACTGAATGAGCGTGTACAAATATTAGAGAAAATTGTCACTGATGAAGGTTATCAAGTACAAAAAGACATAAACAACCTTTAACAATGAGGTTGTAGCCTTATGAAACTAATAATGAAAACTGAGTTTGATAACCTCAGACTCAATAATAACCATGATTTTGAAGCGGATAGTAATGGTGATAAACAAGTTGTTAAAATATATTGTGGTGACTTACTGATTGCCAAAAAAATCAAACAAAAAAAATCTATTCGATATTTTGGCATCGCAACATATCAACAATACCTCAGCCAAGACGACACCCTAAAGTAAGGTAAATGCCCTACAGGTTTTAAATCGGTGTTAAAGTTTAATTTACTTTTTCAACATCGATTTAAGATCAGCGAACGGATTATAAGTAGCACTATCTTGATTAGTATCACCCGCTTTTACTTCAGTTTGGTAACTAGCATGGTCGGTATATTTAGCATGCTCATTATCATGACAATAAATACACAATAACTCCCAGTTACTACCATCATTGGGATTATTGGTATGGTCGTGATCGATATGATGCACTGTCAGCTCTTTTATATTTGAATAAACAAACTCGCGGGCGCAACGACCACAAACCCAAGGATATAGTTTTAATGCGCGGTCACGGTAACCTTGCTCTTGTTGCTTATAGTGCGCACTCGTGCCAAAGCGATCTGAAGACATAATAGTTAAGACATTAATAAGGAAGTAATGAGAGTAGTGTATTGCTAAGCACTACACTTAGCAATAGAAGGGATAAGCAATTGTATGAGCTAGCAATATGAATTCAGATAATTTCTTTTCATATTTAAGCTTTTCAATTACATATTTAAGGTATCAATTTCTATTTGTGTTTGTTTCACTAATGCTTCGAGGGTTTTACCATGTGGAATAGGCAAACGCGACTCAGGATCTACTTGCACAAAAACAATATCATCAGCTAAACAAATAGTTTTTTTAGTGGCTTTATTTCTCACTAAACATGTCACAGTAATAGAGGTGCGACCAACCTTTTTGGTGGCCAAGCCAAATTCAACCACATCACCCTGCATGGCAGCCGATTCAAAGCTAATTTCACCAATATGTTTAGTGACCAAACAATTCGTTTCTAACTGACAAATAGCATAAATTGCCGCCTCTTCATCAATCCACTCTAATGCACGACCACCAAAAAGTGAGTTGGCATAATTTAAATCATTGGGCATAACCAAACGGCGAGAAAGAAAGCGCATAAAAAACCTTTAGCTAAATATAACAAGTGGTATGACCTATTATAGCAGCTTCCCAGTCACTTGTTGAGTATTAACTCTAAAGTTTTCTTTCAAGACTTTTGGTATTTTATAAAAATTCGCAGTTTACTCTTTTTAGAGTTCCCCCATCAGGGCATATTTACCTATCACATCATATAAAGAACTAAATAAAACCACCTGTTCAGAGACTGTCGCTAATTAAAACTCGCTGAAGTGATGTTACAACTTTACAACATTTATCTTACCGGTTAAGAAAACATATTTTTCAAGCTGTCGGCTAATTCAACAAAACGCTCTTTCATGCTTCGTTTTACTTTAATACTTACGCCGCTAAAAATAGAGAAGCCTTCAATGATAATAGTCGGTGTGTTGACACTGTGATTATTGCCTATTGCAGATCTTGTTTGGCAAGGCGCAATATTATCGATACCACCAAAAATACAAAACGCTTTTGAAACAACATTCACATTTTCAGGTACGTAAATAGTATCGCCGCTAAATAAGCTGAACATTTTAATACGTACCACTTCCTGACTAAATTGGGCATCGGTAAAATCAATATCAGTACCACTAAAGATACTAAAATATCGGGTTTCTTTCGCTACTCGCCAAACACCACCACGGGTGCTACCACTGAAGATATTCACCATGGTATCGAGTTCATCCGCTTCACCAGCAACATAGTTTGGTGCTAAGTCTTGTTTCTTACTTTCTACAAATGCCTTATCAACATCTAGCGGCAAATCACGGGTTAAATCGACTAATGCTTGATGATTTGCTAATTCCATCGCTTGATCTAACCTACGCTCAAACGCTTCGTAAGAGATTTCGCCGTGACTATAGTTCATGATCAATTGATCAATCACTTCACTACGCACAGTTTCAATCGGTCTATCAGTTAAAGTAACGGTCATTTTGCTGTCCTTGGTCTTTTGATTATCAGCTGTTAATTGTTTTAGATTTACAAATAAGTAACACTTTAGCTGAATAAAAAGCAATGACAATGCCAAATGTAAATTATTATATTTAACTTTAATTACAACAACTTAAAAAAACCGATAAGTAATGATGAGCATAAAACCACAATTAACTGGTTAAATTAACCAAAAAAAAGGCAATATAACTAGAAACTGGAGGGTGGAAAATAATTTCAGCTAAGGCATTTTAGTTAGGAGTTAAGTGTTAGATGTTAGATGTTAGATGTTAGATGTTAGGATTAAACCCAGGGTTGGGTTTATTACAAGTCCCTAACTTTTTGACTTGGATTGCCTGCATAAAAACTATTGGCGGCAACATCTTTAGTGACCACGCTACCTGCACCAATAACACTGTTATCACCAATGGTTACGCCTGCTAAGATAATGACACCACCACCAAGCCAAACATTTTTCCCTAGGGTTATTGCTTGCGCGTAATTGTGCTTATGAGTTTGCCGTAAAGTCGGCTCGATATCATGAGACACTGCCAGCAACTGAACATTAGGACCGATCAGACAATCATCACCCAAAGTAATCGTAGGTGCACAATGCTGATGCTCGCTAATGTTGTCAGTCATACCATCAAGCATGGTGCAGTTAATATTAATGTATACGCGATCGCCCAAAATCACGTTATCACCATAATCCATGTGAAAACCTGATTCGATAATAACGTGCTCACCGCATTGGCTGAACAGCGCTTTTAAACGCTTTAAATTACCTTTGCTTGGACTGCGGCTAAATTGACGGCACAATTCATGTACGGTTTTTCGCTGTAAGATAAGCTCAGGAGTCAAACTATTAAATTGCGTTTTCATTTAATTTTGAAGCCCTTTAGCTAGCTAGTGACTTGATATAAATACAAATATTTACATTTCAAATTATTAGCTTATCTCTTTAGTTCAGCTGAGATGAATTAAGGCGAGTAAATTAATGCAGTACTGCACGAATTGGTAAACCGGCACAAATCTCAGCTTCGGCAATTAAAATCTCTTCTAAGCGCTCATCCACTTCTGGCTTATCGAAATATTCGTAAGCAAGCTCTACAAATAAGTTTTTGTGCTTCTCTTCTGATTTAGCGATAGCAACATAAAGATCTTTATCTTTACCTTCTGGTAAGGCTTGTGAAACTAGAAAGAATTTTTCATAACCACGCGCTTCAATAACAGCAGCAACTAATAAACGGTCTAATAAGAACTTACTGGTACCGTTGCGAAACAATGCTCGGATTTGAGTAATATAGGGATCTTTTTTATCTTGGCCAAGCGTCACATCACGCGCAACAAGCAGCTTTAATACTTGCTTAAAATGAATAAGCTCTTCAATGGCTAAATCTGTCATAGCGCGCACTAATTTCGCCTTATCAGGGTAGTGTGACAACATTGACATAGCCATTCCTGAAGCTTTTTTTTCTGCAGCGGCATGATCTTGTAAAAAACGATCAAAGTCTGCCATAACTGCGTCAACCCAATCTTGGCCTGTGTGGTGTTTTAATTCAAACATAATAACTACTCCCTATGCGGTATTCATTTTCAATTTGGCGTGATTTTACCTGTGATATATTGTCGCTACAATAGCTATAAACAACTCAGATCAAACTATTGTCATTCAGCAAATGCCTAATAGAGCACCTTATCGATACGACCTTTATTGGTAGACTCAACTTTCAAGGCATTATTCAAGTCTTGCCACGCCTTCACTTTGCCGCCAATATTGATTTGCTTAAAGCCACCTTCTCGGGCATTAGCACTATCAATATTCAAAAAACTAAGTAATTTTGCATAACTATCATCTTCACTGACATCGATGGTGAGTAAGTCTTGTTCTCGCCCGCTAAAGTAGGCTTCTATCCCCTGTTGATGACGTTGATAACAGCTTAATAAAAACGTATCACTATTCAGATTATCTTCATTAAGTGGTGAGAAAATCTCGTTATAGCAGCGCTTTAAATGTGGATTGAAGCCACCATCTGTGCGCTGCAAATTAACATACATTCGTTGAAGTAACTGTTTGATTGACGGCAACCATTTTTCAGCGGTGCGAGTTAAGTAGATAAATTTACTGTTGACGAAGTGTTTATCTAATTTTGGGTAATCACAAAATACTGGCGTATCTGCGATAACTTGCGCTTGAGCGAAGGCATTTTCGGTATAAGCGTTATGCGCGGTTTTAAAACCCTGCTCTAACATGGCTAAACATACACTGGTGGTTGCCGTTCTCGGCAAGCCAATAATAAATATTTTTTCTTGTGTCACAAGTACAAAGCCTTTTAGGTAAAGTGATATTGATTAGAACAAACTAAAGTCGCATTTTAATTAAGTGTTAATCATGTTAAAACAAGCAATTATATCCTAGTTTTTGATATAACAAACGCACAATTGACAGTGATCAATAAAAGCCTTATTTATGAGCGCATACTGAAGTTATGCCAAGTAAATAATTACCAAGGAAACTTCATGACATCACCTGATGAACAAACTAAAGATATCGAAAATAAGGTAAATTGGGCTGAATTTTTAAAATCGGGAAACCGGATATTTATTGGCTCAAATGCCGCAGTACCCAATGCACTGATTGATGACCTCATTGAAAATAGCGCCGGTTTGCATGATATAGAAACCGTGCATATTCTCACCTTATCGGAAAATGTTTGGGCCAAGCCGGAACATAAAGATTTGTTTAAGGTAAATAGTTTATTTATTGGTGGCAAAAATATTCGAGAAGCTATTGCTGAAGGGCGTGGCGATTACACGCCTTGCTTTATTTCTGATGTTCCGAGACTCTTTAACGAAAACAGTTTACCGCTAGATGCTGCCCTTATAATGGTAAGCCCACCTGATGAATATGGCTACTGCTCACTCGGTGTCAGTGTCGATATTGTCTCTGCCGCGGTAAAGGCTGCCAAGTATGTTATTGCACAAGTAAACCCAAAAATGCCAAGAACAAACGGCCATAGTTTTGTTCATGTAAATCAAATTCATGGCTGGCTCAATGCTGAGCAAGAGTTACCACAAGTGATACCACCTGAATTTGATCGTCGGACAGAGCAGATAGGTCAATACGTTGCCATGTTGATTGAAAATGGCGCCACTTTACAAATTGGCATCGGTAAAATTCCTGAAGCGGTATTGCGCTATTTAGGCAACCATAAAGATTTAGGCATACACAGTGAGATGATATCTGACGGTGTCGTTGACTTGATGGAAAAAGGCGTAATTAATAATCGCAGAAAAACTTACCACAAAGGCAAAGCTGTCGCGACCTTCTGTATTGGCACTCAGAAAGTTTATGACTTTGTCGACGGTAATCCTCATGTTGAGTTTTATCCATCAGAGCATGTTAACTCACCAGTAAAAATAGCCAAAAACGATAATATGGTGTCTATTAATAGCGCCATTGAAGTGGATTTAACCGGCCAAGTTGTCTCAGACTCTATTGGTTATCAATTTTATAGTGGTATTGGTGGTCAAGTTGACTTTATCCGAGGCGCTAGCTTAAGCAAAGGTGGGATGCCTGTCATCGCCTTGCCTTCAACTACGCGCGATGGAAAAATATCTCGTATCGTACCGCATATCACAGAAGGTGGCGGTGTGGTGACTTCGCGTGGTCATGTATCTTATGTAGTCACAGAATTTGGTATTGCCTCTTTGCAAGGTAAAAGTATTCGCGAACGCGCATTAGAGCTGATAAAGATTGCTCACCCTAAATTTAGAGACAAGCTATTAGCGGATGTGCGAAAACATTATTGGGTGCCTGAATATCAAGAAAGCTCACCAAGCTCTGTACCTGAGCTCGGTACCATTGAGATGAAACGCTTTAACTTTGCCAACATTAATTATACGCTACGCCCTTTAGCGCCAGCCGATGAGCGTAAATTGCAGGAGTTTTTCTACTCCCATAATAAAGAAACGCTTATCATGCGTTATAACCACCATATTACCCAGATGACCCGTGAGAAATCGTGTAATTTAGTGAGCGTTAACCAGCATACCGACTTAGCCTTATGTTTCACCAAAAAAGACTACCTAGGAGAAGCAATACAAGCTGTTGCTCGGTACTATTTCATCGAAAGCATTAATAGTGGTGAAGTGGCTTTTGTTATTAAAGAAAGTTTACGTGGGCGCGGTATGGCGAGTACTTTACTCGGTGAAATGATCGCTATAGCGAAGATTCGTAAACTTGATAGCTTAGTCGCATGTGTAAGGCGAGATAATGCTTCAATGTTGAAGGTATTCGAAAAATCAGGTTTTATTCGCCAGCCGAGCGAAGATTTTGATGAAGTGAGTTTGAAGCTGCCATTAAAGCCACAAGAGCCGAAAAATAATGAACAAGAAAACGCTGTAGAGTAAGGAGCAAACTATGCCAGTTGGAATTATCGGTCACTACCGCTGTGCCGAACATGATATGGGTGAACATCACCCAGAAAATGGTAAACGTTTAACCGCTATTTCAGATCAATTAATTCGTAGTGGTTTAGATTATGTGGTGCGTCAATTTGACTCAAAACCCATTGATAAAAACCTACTCACTTTGGCTCATAGCAAAGAGTATATTGATTTTGTTTTTGATAACGCACCAGATGCCGACAATGGCGAAGGTGAAAGTACGTTTGTCGTCGGTGAAGATTCTGTAATGAACTCAAAAACCATGACCTCAATTTTGTATTCTGCCGGAGCAGCAGTTGACGCTGTTGATTTAGTGATGGATGGTACTTTAGCCGCCGCCTTTTGTGCCACTAGACCACCGGGACACCATGCTGAGCATAACAAAGGCATGGGCTTTTGCTTTTTTAATAATGTTGCTGTTGCCGCTGCGTATGCGAAGCAAAAATATGGCCTAAAACGTGTCGCTATCGTTGATTTTGATGTCCATCACGGTAATGGTACAGAAGATATAGTTACTAACTATTTTCACGCTAGTCCAGAAGATGATAAAGGTTACCTTTTTTGCTCAAGTTATGAGTACCCTCTATACCCTTTTGAAATTACTGAAAGTGATACGCCACCAATAATTAACACGCCTTTAGCGCCAACCACTAAAGGTGAACAATTCCGTGAAAAATTGACCGCCCATTGGCTGCCGGCATTGCATAAATTTAAACCCGAGTTGATCTTAATTTCTGCTGGTTTTGATGCCCACATTGAAGATGATATGTCGCAAGTGAGTTTAACTGAAGCAGATTATCGTTGGATCACAGATGAGCTGAAAGTTATCGCCAATGAGTATGGCGAAGGAAGAATTGTCTCCTTACTTGAAGGAGGTTACTCGCCTAGTGCATTAGGCCGAAGTGTTGTTGCTCATATTAATGGCCTGATTGGAAATTAGCCGAAAGCCGATCAACCAACACTCAAAACGAAGATAAAAAAACCAGCAACATAAAATATTGCTGTTTTTTTAATTTATGATTCCCTGTCATAGGAAATTAAAAAATAAGCACTTTGACTTTATCCAAAGGGATTAGCTAAAAATACCAAGCGACTGACAGTTGTGCATGATCATCGTTACTCAAGGTATAAAGTAAATCATTGGGTTCATTACTTTGTAGTAGTCTGACATCAAAACTGGCAATAAAGTTATCGCCAAAACGTCGACTAGCTTCGATCATAAAACTAAAAGCGTTATGATCTAAGTCACTACCTATACCCATTAATAACTCACTGCTTTGCATATCATTAAAAGCTAGCCTTGCTCCTAAAAACAGGTCGTTTTGCAGTAATGAGCCTTGTGCCCCTTGTTCAACTTCACCACGTGAATCCCAGCTATGCTCCATCAAAAAGCCTAAATCAAGATTACTGTCAAACACACCAATAAAGCTGTATTCAAAGCCCGCTTGGCTTGCCCAAAAATCTTCCAGTGAGGTTTTGCGATAGATCCCTTCAAACTTCCATAACCAATCACCTAAGGTTGCTTGTACATCGACGCCAACTTGATCCATCTGCGCGTAATATTGCCTTAAAGTATTATCGGCAGTTGGCGCTAAATACGCTTCACGGTTAGTACCATGAAACCAGTAAGCGCCGATATCATAATCACCGATACTGTGTGCCCAACGTAGCGCAACATCAAGATGCTGTTGTCCAGCAGATGATTCATAACTAACATCATTTTCATCAACAACTAATGGCCCACGCAAACGCCCTTCACTACCAGCATAAGTACGCTCTCTAAAGCCCGGTAGTAGAAAAACGTCAACAATGCCCCAGTCGTTAACCAAAGATAAGTTAATCATTTGTTGGCCTAACTTATCTTCGCCATCAAAATCTTCAACACCATCAGTTTGGTTAATGACATCTACGAGGTGTTGAAACTCTGTCACGCCCCAAAACTCTTTGCGAATACCAACACGTAACTCCCAGTCATTGCTGGCATGAACGTAGGCTAACTCACGAATATCGCCATGTGTACGTGCTGAGTCATGACTATCCACACGGTAAAACGGCGTAAAGATAATGCTGTCATCACCATTGTTCCACTGCCAATAAAGCTCAGGCTCTACCGACATTGATGTTTGACTGTGACTCAGTTGCTCAGCATAGAGCGGCTCTTTAAAAAAATAACGCTGTTCTAAGGCAATATTACCAGATGCTTCAAACTCAACTTCACTTGCTTTTACGCTCTCATTTAGCAGTAAGCTTGAGCCAAATGCTAACGCGATAAAAGGACGTAAAAGTGATTTATCTAGAGAAAATGACATAATTTTATCGCGCTCGTTTTAATGAGTTACGATTAAAATCACTGTCACTTAACCCCGTTTTGAACGCGTAATTATCCCACTTCAATTCAGTACTTTTACCATTTTGATGATTCACCATTTCTTGTATATCAGCACGCCAGTGCTTACCTAGGTATTGCTTGTAGCCACTAAAGGTTAAGGTTTTTAGCAATGAGTCTTTACGATCATAAAAATCAATTTTGTGAATTCGGTATTCTAAGGTATCAATCCATACAATACGACGGGTGTAACCTGAGTTCTCGTCAACCGGGTATTGCTCTACTTTAAAGTTGGTTAAGCCGTTAAACTCATCTACGCCTAAATATTTATAAGTGTACTTCTCTACCTCAAAAGAGCTGAGATCTTCAAAAGCAAACTCTGAGCCCATAAAAGGTCCTGACTTATTGCGTGAAGAAATTCTTTTCACTCTTTTCAGTGCAGGTAAGAATAACCATTGCTCATCTGCAGCAACAGGGTGTGAAAAACTTAAAAAAGCCGTACCTTTTACATCGCGTGGTTTATTAAAAATTGTCAGGCTTTTATCACCATCATTATTGATTTCTAATGATTTAATTTTAATTTCGCGAGTACTTTCTTGCCCTTGCTTATTACGAAGTAACATTAACATATCTGCAGTACTGTCTTGCCAGCCTAAGTCACGCTTTTTTGCTTCTACCGAGATATCTAAGCCTTTTTGCTCTTCTGCGGTTAATGCCATAGTGCTATTGGCAAATAAAGTTAAGCTCAGAGCAGATAGCGTGCTCAATAATAGTCTTTTGGTTAACATGTATAGTCCTTAAAAATATCAGTTAAAATATTAGTTAAATTATTATTTAAATTTTGATTTAGTTATTTGGCTCACGCTATTGGGTGAGCCAAACCGTTAGGCTGTTTTAATTGCTTTAGCTGCGTCTACATTCGCATCTTGTGGCTTTACTACTGTCGCTTTGCTTTTACGCTTATCAAGTAACATCAATAGCGGTGGTAAGAATAAGAAATCAACCACTAGTGCAATAAATATAGTTAGTGCGGTTAAAAAGCCCATATCGGCGTTCATCTTAAATGAACTTTGTGCCAACACAGTAAAACCTGCAACCAGTACAAAGGTAGTTACCCACAGTGCACGTCCGACATTATCAAAAGCGTAATGTACTGCTTCTTTACTATTAGCCCCTTTGTCTCTTCGTGCGTGCAGGTACTTACTTAAAAAGTGCACGGTATCATCAACCACAATACCTAACGTCATACCAATTACTACAGATAACCCTAAGCCTACTTGAGCACTGTAAAGCCCCCAAATACCAAAACCTATCGCAGCAGGAGCAAGGTTAGGTAGTAAACTAATTAAACCAAAACGCCAGCTTTTCAGTGCTACGCCAAGTAAAATAGAAATCAACACTAACGCTAAGGTTGTACCAATTAGCATACTGGTAATATTACGTTGACCAATATGAGCAAACATTAAGCTTGGGCTAGCAAAATCAACATCATACTGAGGTGCATGCGTTGCAAACCATTGGATCATGTCTTGCTCGATCGTAATTAACTCATTACTCGTCATATTCTTCAGTGTTAATACAATACGTGATGATGACTTATCAACATCTAACTGATTGTTTAAATCTAAACCGTATGGCAATGACATTTCGTATAACAATAAATATTGCGCCGACATTTCCTGACTATCAGGCAACTTGTACCAGCTAGGATCATCGCCGTGCATATTTTTGTTCAAACGCTTTAACGTGTCGGTAATAGTATTAACGTGATCGGTTTCAGGGCGATCGCGAAGCCAGTCACTAAAGTCGCTAACTGTTTGCAAGTATTGCGGATCATTAATACCACTTGATTTATTGGTTTTAACAGACACTTCAACCATCATCATGCCCGATAAATTATCTTGCATAAAATCAGTTGCGGCGCGGTATGGCACGGTTTCATCAAAATATTTTACAAAATCATCATTAAGCTCATTATTTGGAATGAACATTACTGAAGCGACAATAAGTACACTGGTTATTGGCAATAGTGCTTTGCGTTTAGCAATAACGAAGTCTGCCAGTTTAGCCATAATGTCTTTTTTATTTTCTTTTTGTACTTTCACCTTAACGGGTAATATCGTTAGTAAGGCTGGAAATATAGTGACAGAGAAGACAAACGCTAACATCACACCAATGGCAACTAAGTTTCCTAAATCTCTAAATGGTGGTGAGTCAGAGAAGTTCATACTCAAGAAACCAATAGCCGTGGTAATACTTGTTAAGAAAATAGGCTGTAAGTTAATTTTAATACTACGTGCTATCGCTGTTCGCTTATCAGCGCCTTGGCGCATCTCATAAAACATAGAGGTTAAAATATGAATACAATCCGCAACTGCTAAGGTCATTATCATTGTTGGTGCCGATGTAGTCGGCCCTGTCATATAAAAACCTAACCACCCAGCTAAACCAAGGGTAGTGACAATACTCATAATAATGATAATAACCGTAGAAACAGTACCAGTGATAGTTCTAAGCAATAAACCTATTGTGACAATAACAATAAGAAACATCAGTGGGATTAACGTTGAACTGTCATTAATTGATGACTCACCAAACGAGGTATTCATCATGATCATGCCAGATAGGTACACATCAGTATCTGGATTTTGAGCCAAAAACTTATCTTTAATAGCACGAACACTGGTGGCAACTTCAGGCGTTTCCGCCATTGGATCTTTACCTGGCAATTGCACGGTAACATTCACTACAGAAACATGGCCTGTTTTAGAAATGATTTTGTTTACTAATAACGGTTCATTTAACGCTATACTTTTGATTTTAGATAACTTATCTGCAGTTAAGTTTTTAGTCGACATAACTAGATCTTCAACAATCATGTCGTCTTCTTCGGCATAGGTATACTGAAAATTAGTCACTGAATCAACACGCGTTGAATAAGGCACTTGCCAGCTTTCTTTGGTCAGATCTTTTAGTGCAGCTAAATGCTTAGCACTAAAAACATTACCGTCTTTAGGTGCAACGACAAACGAAACGTTATCACTTTTGCTGTAGACCTTTTGCATTGACTCAAAAGCGGTTAGTTGTGGGTTTTCTTCACTAAAGAAAACACGGTAATCATTTTTAAATTCTAATTTTTGTGCGCCCATCCCAGCTGCCATTGCAAAAGCAATGCAAACCAGAATCACCCAGATAGGGTGTTTGCCGACAAAATTATATAGCTTGTCTCTCATGGTTAAATTCCTTATATCCTTAAAATATGGTGTAAAATCAATTTTTATGGTGACGAATCGTCATCATGTGTTTCAAAAAAATGCGGTAAATACCGCACTTCGTAATTTGTTAATTAAATAAAGCTGTCAAAATTGAGCTCCCTGCCCTTTGCCTTAATTTTCTGTAGTTCCTCGGGGTAAAGCTCAGCTAAAGCCTTTTTAAGTTCATGTCTGTGATCTTTATCTTTCGTTAATGGCTGCCAAGCCATACCATCAAACAGTAAGTTGCTTTGATTAAATAATTCTCTCTCAACAATTAAACTTGTACGGCCACTACACTGCTCAACTTCACTTGAAAGCAAGGTAATCGAACCATATGCCATAGACCATGTGCTAAAACAGAGTTGTTGAATATCCATATGGCTAGGTAAAACAAGGCTACCATCAGTAATACCTTCTTCGACAATACCGTGAATGGAAGTCATTAACTTAATTTCTAACTGCTCATTTTCATTGATATGTTTTTCACTGGATTTGCCAACAACATTGGGCGACTTGGCACATAGAACACATTGAAAAAGTGCTGGATATAACATGGCGTAAATAAGATATGAAAAATTTAACAGTAACATGCGAGCACGAGCGCAGCCTTTAAACTGATATGCGCGGAAGAATAAATCAGCCATGATGCCCATAGAGTGATTACTGATAGCCAGCAATAAGTCTTCTTTACCAATAAAATGTTTGTAAACCGTGCCCTTTGAGAAAGGAACTTTAGCGACAACCTTGTCCATCGTTAGGTTTTCAATACCATGTTGCTGGATCAATAGCACGGCGGTATTAATTATTAACAACTCTCTTTCCTTCAGAGCAGCTTCATCAAGTAACTTAGGTGGGGTCATATACCTTACTTCTTTTGTCAGTGATAAATTATTAGTGACGAAACGTCGATGACGATTCGTCACATAATAAACTCATTGTTACTTTTGTCAATAAAAATGTAACTGATTTGTACAAATTAAATTTACCTTTGACAACATTTGTTACATTGAAAGTTGAAATTTAATTTATTTATCAGTGTTCTTCTCATAAGGTGTCCGTAAGAAAAACTAAAAGAAATAATTAATGTCAGCAATAGAAAATAGTAAATTACTTGAAGGGAGCCTTTCAGCAACCATATGGCGTAATAGCCAACCTATGTTTATCGCCATTGTAATGTTGTTGATGTATGAGTTACTCGAATCAGGACTGATTGCACTGCAAAGCGCTGAAACATTGATTGCATTTGGCTTTACTGTACCCATTACTGCAGCAATGACTGCTTTAGCGGTAGGTACAAGCATACGTTGTAATAATAAGGTGGTGAAATCTTCTTGTTCACAAGATAGTTGCACTGCTAAAACCACTAGCGTAGCAGTGTTAGGCTCTGTTCTTATCTTACTTGCTTTTTCTGTAGTAGCCTTGTTGTTTTCTCAATCTATTTTGTCATTATTAGGTAATAATAGCTGGTTATCCAATGAAGCTAGCAGCGACTTTCCACTGTTAGCGCAACAGCAAGCCAATTACATTAATAGTCGATACATTTCTTGGGTATTCTTAGGATTAATTTGGCAAATCAATGCGGTATTTAGAGCATTAAACGCAACTAAATTAGCCAGTAATATAATGGTGTACTGGTTAACTTTCAAAAGTAGCCTTGCACTGGCTTTGTTACTGCCAGAGAGTATTTTCTATGTGGAAGGTCTATTTACTATTGCCTTAGTTCACCTAGCTTCTGATGGGTTATTTGCCTTAATCTCTCTATATTTCTTGCATAAAAAAATAAACTTAAAATGGCCATCACTTAACGAGCTACTGAGTAACTTTAAACAAACTAAACTTGCTGGAATATTAGTTATCTCACAACAGTTAGTTACACCATTAAGTATGGCTGTGCTAACCATGATAGCGGCAAGTTTTGATCATACCTATGTCGCTGCATTCGCTCTTATATTTAAGGTCGAAGCCATGCTCTTGATAATACCCATGGTGTTGACTACTTCAATGCCAGCCATTATCGGAATAAATTATTGGTCAGGCAAGCATGAAAGAGTACAGCAAGCTTATCGGTATATGTTTGGCATTATCATAATAAGCCAATTAGTTGTTGCGCTATTACTAAGCTTTTCATTGGATTTTTGGGCAAGCACACTTTGCCCACATGACAGCGTTGCGATTCATTTAAAGCATTATTTAACTTGGGTACCATGGGGCTATATTGCTGGCGCATGTGCCATAGTGTATCAATCCACTTTAAATGCTAAAGACAAGGTTATTAGTGCCAGTTTGCTCGCAATAACTCATCGTTTAATATTATTAATGCCATTGGCTTGGATAGGCTTAAATATTGGTAAATATACACTGTACCCAGCAATTATGGTGTCACATTTATTAATAGTGGCTTTAGTATGGATACTGGTTAGAAAAATAAATACAACAAGGAATAAGCATGTTATCAGTAAAGACGTTGTCGAAGTGTAGGCGTTATCTTAATCGATAGTGTTTAATCGATGTAGTTTAATCAATCTGAATAGCTGATAACTAGAGGTAGCTTAACGGCAATAATCTCGGATGATTAATGCCGTTAACACTTAAGAGTTGAATATGAACAATGGAATAAAGTGAAAGTTTACCCGAAGATAGCACGTAAAAGGTTTATCGCTTGTTCAGGGCTTTTCCCTTTTTTAACTTGTTTAATTAAGGTATCTCGTTGCTCTTGCAAATAGCTTGGTAGCTCTTCGTTTTCTAGTGCTTGATCAACCAACTCTTCAGGCGTTAATTTGGTGCGAACTCGACGGGATGATTTGTAGCTTGTTTCAACCGTATTTAATTTCTTATCGCGAATTCGTAGGTAATTAGAGCCAAAAGCAAAGTCTTGGTCAACAAACATAAATAAATCGACAAGAATTGCACGAGCCTTCCAAATTTTCAGTTCAGCTTCATTTTCTGGCTCACTTTGGTGCCACCAAGCGAACGTTCTCAAAGTGCCAATCATATCTTGCCAATAACTATCAAAATCAAAACTGTTGAACTTGGCTATTGATAACCCTTGGCATAAGACATCAATTTTAGCATTGGTTAAAGCAATAAACTGATCTGGTCGCTTCATAGCAAGAAGACGGGTAGCTGGTGCTAATGGTGCTTTCTCACCTGCTGGTTTATCAGCTTTATAATCACTAAATATCTTTTTGTAGACACTAACAAACGCTTGGTACTGTTTTGGTGTTACATCACCTGAGGCAGGGATACAAGCTAATGCTTGATCAAAGCGCTCTGGTTGCTCAGCAATCAATGTTTGGAAAACCTTGGCGCCTTTAGTTGAAGCAAACCACTCAACATCAAAGTTATACAAGGTATGGCAGTGCTGACTTGTGTGTTTACCTACAAAAGCTAAACGTTCAAGCTCTACCATTTCAGCTAAAGGTTTAGTCTTAATGACTTCAATGTAATCTAGTAATGCTAACCTTTCTTCCAGGGCATGTAATTGAGCTTGCTGCTCAACAAAGCCAACAAAAATTGGCCACGGAGCAATACGCGCCATTTTAAATTGACTAACACTCGCACCAAGCACTAACACTTGTTCTAGTTTTTTTAATGTTGGTAGCTGCTCTGGCTCAAGTAAATCCATATTAATGCGGTTACGACAAACATCTACTAACTCTGTACACCAAGATAAAAAATCTTCCGGTCTGTTTTCTACTTTAACAGCCATTAAGTTTAGGGTGATCTCAGTGATGTGTTTTAACGCATTTTGATAGATAGCACTTTCAGCATCGCTTAATGCCATTTTTACAGGGGAAGATAACAACTTTCTCATTGACGAGTACAGCTCCAGGACAACATCTATTTCAAAAAAAAACCCGCAGCACAAGCTACGGGTTATATAAGCAAAAAACCCGCAACAGAGTTGCGGGCTTTTCTAATTAGAAGTTTAGCAATGTCCTACTCTCACATGGGAACTCCCACACTACCATCGGCGCAACTGCGTTTCACTTCTGAGTTCGGAATGGGTTCAGGTGGTACCACAGCGCTATTGTCGCTAAACAAAAAAGGTACAATCTTAGAAAGCTTTTCTCATCGAGAAATATAAATACAAAGTAATTCAAGTAACACGTAAGTACGTGATGTTTTCTTCTTTAGAAGTTAATGTCAGTCTTAACTACAAAACCACTTGGGTGTTGTATGGTTAAGCCTCACGGGCAATTAGTATCAGTTAGCTCAATGCCTCGCAGCACTTACACACCTGACCTATCAACGTTGTAGTCTCCAACGACCCTTTAGGGAGCTTAAAGCTCCAGTGAGAACTCATCTCAAAGCCTGCTTCCCGCTTAGATGCTTTCAGCGGTTATCAGTTCCGAACGTAGCTACCGGGCAATGCCATTGGCATGACAACCCGAACACCAGTGGTTCGTCCACTCCGGTCCTCTCGTACTAGGAGCAGCCCTCTTCAATTCTCAAACGCCCACGGCAGATAGGGACCGAACTGTCTCACGACGTTCTAA
>OLII01000382.1_pt1 | contig 17096 bp, 17 predicted proteins | sample 1609481 | NCBI WGS metagenome assembly OLII01 (sample SAMN05416859, study PRJEB24817) | seawater metagenome | isolation source: Sea water | place: Canada:Atlantic | collected 2013-11 | reverse complement strand
GAGACAGGTTTTTAAGAAACCGTTCAAAAGGATTTGCGTATACGCCTATTATTGGTTCTGGTTACAATGCCTGTGTTTTGCATTATATAGAAAATAACCAAGAGTGTAAGGCGGGAGATATGTTACTGATGGATATCGGTGCAGAATATGCCAATTATGCCTCTGATATGACACGTACAATTCCTGTTTCGGGTCGTTTTACAGACAGGCAGCGCGCTGTTTATAATGCTGTGAATAGAGTAAAAGATGAGGCCACAAGTATGCTTGTTCCGGGTACCATTTGGGCAGAGTATCACAAAGAGGTTGGTAAAGTAATGACTTCAGAATTGTTAGGTTTGGGTTTAATTGATAAGGCAGACGTTCAAGGTGAAGATCCAAATTGGCCTGCATATAAGAAGTACTTTATGCATGGAACATCGCACCATATAGGTTTAGATACACATGATTATGGAGCGTTAAAAACACCCATGAAATCGAATATGGTTTTTACTGTTGAGCCTGGAATTTATATACCAGAAGAGCAGATGGGTATTCGTTTGGAAGACGATGTTGTGATTCAAGATACTGGCAAGCCGTTTAATTTGATGCGAAATATTCCGATTCTAGCAGAGGAAATAGAAGATTTAATGAATTCATAGAATTGTGAGTTATATAAAAGTTAAAGCGGGTGAAAACCCGTTTTTTTTATTCGAATTCATGTAGATTCGCACTTTTGAGATAAAACAACAATGAAAAAGATGAACAGAAAGAAACAAGCAAAAGTTCTCCGCGTTTTTAGAGCGATTCATCGTAAAATGGGTGCCTTGTTGTTTGTTTTCTTTTTTGGTATTTCTGTGAGTGGTTTTTTGTTGGGATGGAAAAAGAATAGTTTTGGAGTGTTGCAATCGAAAACACAAAAAGGAACTGCATCTAGTTTAGCGGCGTGGTTGCCGATAGATGTCTTGAAAAAGAGGGCTGTTTTGTATATTGATAGTATGGTGAAAACAGAGAAGGCTCTTCAGATAAAAAGAATTGATGTTCGAGAAGCACAAGGTGTGGTGAAATTTATTTTTAGCGATTATTATGCGGTACAGATAGATGGGGCTACAGGGGAAGTGTTGTTGCTTGAAAGACGGTATTCTGATTTTATTGAAGAGTTGCATGATGGCTCTGTTTTGGATACATATTTCAAAACAACTGGAAATCCTATTAAGTTGATATATACCACTGTAATGAGTGGCGCTTTATTGCTGTTTACCATTACTGGTTTTTGGCTTTGGTTAGGGCCAAAAAGAATGCGGAGAAGAGCTTAAGTCATTCTTTCTACAGGTGTCTTTACATGTTTTATGAATTGTTTATGAATTTGTTAGGTTGGGAATTCCTTTCTTTTCATGTCTTTTTTTAGGTGAAGAATCAAGCAATGGGTTTTTTATTCGTTCTCATACAACGATCCTGACTTCGAAGTTTTGAAATATTTATACGTAACTGTAATGATAAAGGTTCCTAATGCAGGTAGTAACCAACCCAAACTAAATTGGGAGAAGGGTATGTACGCTTGAATCCCCTGCACTTTCTTTGGGTCAATGATGAATTTTAAAAAGTCGGGAATGCTAAACAAGAAAGTAATGCCAACCACAGCCTGAAATATACGTGGTGAAACAAATTTTTCAGAGAGTACATTCAATAATATCAAAACGATGGTTATTGGATAAATAAACATGAGTGCAGGTAGGGCAATGGCAATAATATACTGCACATCAAATTGTCCTAAAAGAACACCTAGTACACAGCTAATCAAGGCGGTGATTGTGTACGCTTTTGGGTTATTTTTAAAGAGCCCTTTTACATAGTCAGACGTTCCGGTAACAATTCCCACTGCTGTAGTGAAACAAGCAAGTCCAACGAGTACGCTTAATAATATGGTGCTAATGTTTCCGAGTGTTTGTAAGCTTAAGCTATACAAAATCTCTGTTCTATTTGCGGCTTTTGCAAATGTTGAGCGAAATGTTGCTCCGCTGTAGATCAATCCTGTGTAAATAGCAAATAACCCGGAGCCTGCGATGATTCCAGCTTTTGTGATGAGTGCTTTCTTTGTAGCAAAAGAGTACTCTTTTTTAAAGTTTAAAGAGATCACTAAAACACCCCCAATAACAATGGCGCCAATAGCATCAAAGGTTTGGTAGCCCTCAAGTAATCCACTAACAAATGGAGTTTCAAAATTGGTAAGGACTGTCTGATTTGGACTTGTATAAAGTCCAATTAATATAATTGCTAAAAGGATGGTTGCAATAAGTGGGGTCAGAAACTTTCCTAATATCATTATGATTTTCGAGCGGTTCATGACAAATAAAAACACCAGTGTAAAATAGCCTAAACTTGTTGCTAAAGAAGGAGTTTTAAAAAATGGAGCTATTGCTATTTCATGAGTTACAGCTGCTGTTCTAGGGGCTGGTAATGCGATACAAATTATATAGACAATGATACAGTAAACAAGACTAAATGTTGGAGAAACTTTTTTACCGAAATCAAACATCGTTCCCTGTATACGGGCATGTGCAACAATCCCAATTACAGGAATCACCACTGCAGTTGTGAAAAAACCAAGTGCAACAAGGTGCCAGTTCTCTCCAGATTGGACACCTAAGAAAGGGGGAAGGATTAAGTTTCCAGCTCCGAAAAACATTGAAAATAAAGCGAAGCTAGTAATGATGATTTCTTTGGTTTTATGCATTTATGAGCGTTTTTTAATGAGAAGCAGAATGAAATTTAGTACAATGTATAGTGAAGAAAGCAGAATGAGTAAGAATTTGGTTACAGCAGCATAATACCCAATACGAACCCAATACTGTTTTGTGTTTCTTGTCAATGTTTGAATCGAACAAACATTTTCTACAACATCAACAATGGCCGCTACCAAGAGGCTCCAAATAAGTAATTCTCCAATTTTATAAAAAAGGTGTGTACTCCATAAATGTGTATTGATTTTGTGTATGATGATGGCAATAAATAGCGGGTATATGAGTGTGTAAAGAAAATCAAAATCAAGTCCAATGCCTGCGAAAATTTTGTCAAAAGGGGGCCGGGATGCTGTTATTTCTTGAGAGTGTTCGAGTGTATTTGCCAATTCAAAAGAAAGGATTCCGTTTGGAGCTATGCTGTTTATAAGTGGCTTGTTGAGGAGCAACATCACAAAGGATGTGATAAAAAATAGAAACCCAATTGAAAGCGTTCGTTTTTTCTCTATCCTTTCCGATATGTTTCTAAAAGGAGTACTCAGCATTTTTAGGTTCTTTTTTTGTATTTGCTACCGAAAGATACATATTTTTGCGAGATGCATGATTTCATTTTTTATAAAAATACGAAGGTTTCTTTTTCTGTAAAAGGAAAAGGTACAGCTCTTGTTTTATTACATGGTTTTTTAGAAAATTCAGGAATGTGGGATGCTGTTGCAGATGTTTTAACTAAGACCAATCGTGTTATTTGTGTTGATTTATTGGGGCACGGACAAACGGGGTGTTTGGGTTATGTTCATTCCATGGAGACCATGGCAGCAGCAGTTCAGGCGGTTTTAAATCATTTGAAAATTAGGAAATCTATTTTTGTAGGCCATTCTTTAGGGGGGTATGTGGCTTTGGCTTTTGCAGAGGTAAACCCTGATAGTGTAAAGGGATTGTGCTTGATGAACTCCACAGCAAGAGCAGATACCGAAGAGCGAAAAGATCTCAGAGATAGGGCGATTGATGTGGTCAAGAGAGATTACAAAAATGTCGTAAAAAATTCAATATCTAATCTGTTTAGACCTAAAAATAGACGTCTTTTTAGAGAGGAGATAAGGCGCGTAAAGAAAGATGCATTACAGACGCCTTTGCAGGGGTATATTGCTGCTCAGGAAGGAATGAAAATTAGAAATGATCGCGAAGTGCTGTTGCATTTTTCTCCCTACAAAAAAATGATGATTCTAGGAAAGAAAGACCCTGTACTATCTTTTGACGATTTGTTAGAGCAAGTGCAGCAGACTGAGGTTGAGGTTGTAGTGTTTCCTGATGGACATATGAGTCACATAGAAAATAAGGAAGCATTGATTGTTGCTTTACAAGGCTTTGTTCGGCGTTGTAAAGTAAGTTCCTAAAAAAAACCGCAATTCATGTTGCGGTTTTTTTATTGTTTTCGTTGTTCTATTCTTCTTTAAGTGCGTTCCACCCTTGTGCTTGTAATGCCATTTCTTGTCCAGCTCGAGTGACTAAATTCATGCCTTGATTCTCTGCCGTAATATGTCCGATGATAGAGAAGTTAGGGTTTCCTTTTATGTCGTCAAATGCTGAAATCGGAACTGTAAATAGCAGCTCATAATCTTCACCTCCACTCAAAGCAATCATCGTAGAGTCCATGTTAAACTCTTCTGCCGTAGAGATGACTTGTGGGTCTAAAGGAAATTTGTCCTCATAAATTTTACATCCTACTTTAGACTGTGAGCAGATGTGCATGATTTCTGAAGACAATCCGTCTGATATGTCAATCATAGCAGTTGGTTGTATCGCGAGTTCTTTTAAGAGTTCAGGAACATCTTTACGCGCCTCTGGTTTTAATTGACGTTCAATTAAATAAGTGTAGTTATCGAGGTCAGGCTGGTTGTTGGGGTCTACTTGAAAAACTTGTTTTTCTCTTTCTAAAACTTGCAGACCTAAATATGCGGCTCCTAGGTCGCCAGAGACCACAATTAAATCTGTTTCTTTTGCACCATTTCTGTAGACAACATTTTCTTTGTCTGCTTTGCCAATTGCTGTAATAGAAATCAGCATACCTTTGGTAGATGAAGTAGTGTCGCCACCAATTAAATCTACATTGTAGGTTTCACAAGCCAATTGAATTCCTGCATACAATTCTTCTATTGCTTCAAGCGGAAAGCGGTTAGAGACGGCCAAAGACACTGTGATTTGTTCTGCGGATCCATTCATTGCATATACATCAGAGAGGTTTACCATTACAGCTTTATAACCTAGGTGTTTTAGAGGCATATAGCTCAAGTCAAAATGCACCCCTTCTACCAATAAATCTGTGGTGATCAGTGTTTGTTTTTCTGAAGCATTTAATACAGCGGCATCATCTCCAACAGCTTTTACAGTTGTACTGTGCTTTGTTGTAAAGTGCTTTGTTAAATGGTCTATAAGTCCGAACTCTCCTAATTCAGATAATGATGTTTTTTCTTGATTCTTATCTTCTAACATGCTGCAAAGGTAAGCCAATTCTTAGGATTAAAAAGAACGAAAAAGGGGAAATTATAGGATTGAAAATGGAGCAGTTTCTTCAAGATAGCCCCTTTCAATAGGTTGTTTTGAAGCTTTATTTTATCGTGTAGTATTTGAAGACTGGGTATGCAACAGTTTGTTTTTCGATGCCTTGTTCGTGCAGATAGTTGTCAAAGAAGTTCCAAGTTGTGAGTCCGTCATCAGATTGTGGTTCCAATGCGTAAAACGCAAGGTTTGTTAGGGGTTGTGCCATATCAATCCAGTAGTCACCCTTTGAAAAAGTTCTTGTTGCTGGAGTATATGCACCTTGTAGTGTGGTCATGTGGTGCCCTTCAAACCTCCGTTTAGCTCGGGTCAATGATGTTGCCATAAAAACAGCTCCCGTTGCCGTTTTTGATTCTTGTAGCGTGCTTACTTGAATGCCCAGTTTCATCAGATGATCTGCAATAGGTTTCATTGATTTTGGCAAGAGGTAACCTCTTGGCAGTGTTGTACTCAAAGAAGCCTCAAATTTAGAGAGGTTACTTACGTTTTTAACATCAATTATTTTTCCTGATCGAATATGGCTTTTCTTCCCTTTGCTATTGATGTATGGGATGTAGTCATAGGTTCTGTAGTTGGCAATTTTTTTATCCAATGCGACCATTTTGAAACGAACTCCCTTTGTTGCTTTCCCCGCGTTTTCTATAACGTTGGTCATGGCGTCTTCTGCTGCTTTCTCGTTTATTTCCATTATTTTTTTTCCGTTTTTATGCGTGAATTCTAAAATTTCAGCGACAAAACCATAAGTTCCGTTCATACGCTCATAGAAACGATCATGTGCAAAGGATTCGCTTAAGATTCCCATTTTATTGCGAAGCCCCATTTGGTTTACCAAATATCTTGGGTGATGGTTGTAGGTGTAGATTTGTGTTGGAGGCCAACCTTGTTTTGTGGAGTAATACCCGTAAGGTCCAATGGCTACTTTGTAGTTTCTGGCGATGTTTTTCGTCACTTCCGGAAATAAAACATCCCAAGTAAAATCATATGGAGCTTTTTCTCCTGCATAATGATAGCTCGGTGCATAGGTAATTCCGTAGCCATGCCATGTACCATTTGTGGTGTGTAAATCAACTAGTAATTCTGGATTCCATTTATTCAATACGTTTTGCATCAGTCCTATGGTTTCGAAGGCTTCCATTTTAATACCATCTCTATTCAAATCCAACCCTTGGCTATTGGCTCTTATACCTACTTCAACGGGGCTGTCTTCTTGAGAAGGTCTTCTACCTTGTTTCATTTTGTCATTAGAGTCTGTATTGTAAATAGGAGCAAAAACAACAATTTGATTGTCTAGTAAATGCTGCTTATCTCCTAACAATATATCACGCATTAATTGCTGCACGATTTCTTTTCCTTCTACCTCACCGGCATGAATGTTTCCTTGAATATAAACTACGGGTTTTCCAGAATCTGCTGCTGCTTTTGGCGTTGTTACTTTCGGGTTTGCTAACACAACAAGCGGAATCTTGTTTCCTTCTTTGCTTGTAGCCATGTACTCTAGATGTAGTAAATCAGATCTCTTTTGTAATGCTTCTATATAAGCCATCACTTCTGCATAAGTAGATGTTTTTTGGTAGTTTGTCTTAACGGGTATTGTAATGAGCTCGTTTGGCCAGGTGTTTTGTTGTGCCCAATTTTGAAGCATAAACATGCAGAGAAATAGAGTGATTACAGATTTCATTTGGTTCGATTTTTGATGGATTAAAAGTAAGTTTAATTCCTTGATCATGAATTTTGTTGTCTTTTTTTAACAGTTCGTTAACAATATTTCGCAGTGCAGTCGATGTTGGGATCCGTTGAGAAATAGTCATAACCAATTGATGCATCAATTTTAATCATGTGAAAAGGTAAAAAAAATCATATATTGTCAGTATCTTTGCAGCCAAAATTAGAGTTAATCTATTTAGAATTATGATAAAAGTTTCAGACATAGCAAGAAAAAAAGTTATGGAGATGATGAGTGATGACGGCTTCGATGCTGCTTCCGACTTTGTAAGAGTGGGAGTAAAGAGTGGAGGTTGTTCAGGATTGTCATATGATTTAAAGTTTGATAAAAATCAATTGGAGGATGATAAGGTCTTTGAAGACAATGATGTAAAAATTGTTGTAGACAAAAAGAGTTTCTTGTATTTAGTAGGAACTACCTTAGAATACTCTGGAGGATTGAACGGAACGGGATTTGTTTTTAACAACCCAAATGCAAACCGCACTTGTGGATGCGGGGAAAGTTTTTCTTTATAACATTACACCGCACTTATGAGCAAGTATACCGAAGATAATTTAAGAGAAGAGTTAGAGACCAAAGAGTATGAGTATGGTTTTTATACAGACATTGAAAGTGAAACATTTGCCAAAGGACTGAATGAAGATGTTGTGCGTGCGATTTCTAAAAAGAAAAATGAGCCACAATGGATGACTGATTGGCGGGTTGAAGCGTTTCGAGTTTGGGAGCAGATGGAAGAGCCAGATTGGGCAAATGTAAACTATCCGAAGCCAGATTTTCAAGCAATAGCATATTATTCTGCACCTAAGCAAAAACCAAAGTTGAATAGCTTAGATGAGGTAGATCCAGATTTATTGGAAACCTTTGAGAAATTAGGAATTTCTCTAGAAGAGCAAAAACGTTTGGCCAATGTTGCCGTAGATATTGTCATAGATTCTGTTTCCGTAGCAACGACGTTTAAAAAAACATTGGCTGAAAAAGGAATTATTTTTATGCCAATTTCTGAAGCCATTCAGGAGTATCCAGAGTTGGTTAGAAAGCATCTAGGAACCGTGGTTCCAACCAGTGATAATTTTTATGCAGCATTAAACTCGGCTGTTTTTTCTGATGGCTCATTTTGTTACATTCCAAAAGGAGTAAAATGTCCAATGGAGTTGTCAACCTATTTCAGAATTAACGAAGGAGGAACTGGACAGTTTGAAAGAACCTTGGTTGTTGCAGATGAAGGAAGTTACGTGAGTTACCTGGAAGGTTGTACAGCGCCAAGTAGAGATGAGAATCAATTGCATGCCGCTGTGGTTGAATTGATTGCCTTAGATGATGCAGAGATCAAATACTCTACCGTTCAAAACTGGTATCCGGGAGATGCACAAGGAAAAGGAGGCGTTTTTAACTTTGTAACCAAAAGAGCCATTTGCGAAACCAATGCAAAAGTTTCTTGGACGCAGGTAGAAACAGGGTCTGCTGTCACTTGGAAATATCCAAGTTGTATTTTAAAAGGAAATAACTCCGTGGGAGAATTTTATTCCATAGCAGTAACCAACCACCATCAGCAAGCAGATACGGGTACAAAAATGGTACACTTAGGTAAGAACACCAAATCTACGATTATTTCAAAAGGAATTTCTGCAGGGAAATCTCAAAACTCCTATAGAGGGTTGGTGCATGTTGGCGCAAGAGCTGAAAATGCCCGTAATTTTTCTCAGTGTGATTCTTTATTGATGGGGAATGCTTGTGGGGCACATACGTTTCCATACATCGAAGCAAAAAACAAATCAGCACAAATAGAACATGAAGCCACAACAAGTAAAATTGGAGAAGATCAATTATTTTACTGTAATCAGCGTGGAATAGATACTGAAAAAGCCATTGCATTAATTGTCAATGGGTTTAGTAAAGAAGTCTTGAATAAATTACCAATGGAATTTGCTGTAGAGGCACAAAAGTTACTAGAGATTAGTTTAGAAGGGTCTGTAGGATAGTTCTTAGAATACAGTCAGTTAACAAAAAATAGCAGATATAATAAAACGTTTATAGTTAAACACTATGTTAAAAATTAATAATTTACACGCGAAGATAGACGATAAATCAATTTTAAAAGGATTGAATTTAGAGGTGAAAGCAGGAGAGGTTCACGCAATAATGGGGCCAAATGGAGCTGGAAAGAGCACCTTGGCAAACATCATTGCAGGGAAAGAGGAGTATGAAGTGACCGATGGAGATATTGAGTTGAATAACGAAGATATTAGTGAGTTGGCTCCAGAAGAAAGAGCCCATAATGGGGTGTTTTTATCGTTTCAATATCCAGTTGAGATCCCAGGTGTTTCTGTAACGAACTTTATCAAGACAGCCATCAATGAGACGCGTAAAGCAAAGGGATTAGAAGATATGCCTGCTAAAGAGATGTTGACATTAATTCGTGAGAAATCTGAGTTGTTAGAGATTGATAGGAAATTTTTATCACGTTCTTTAAATGAAGGTTTTTCCGGAGGTGAGAAGAAGCGTAATGAAATTTTTCAGATGGCAATGCTAGAGCCTAAATTGGCGATTTTAGATGAAACTGATTCTGGACTAGATATTGATGCCTTGCGAATTGTTGCAAATGGGGTCAATAAATTAAAATCAAAAGACAATGCGGTTATTGTTATTACACACTATCAGCGTTTGTTAGATTATATCGTGCCGGATTTTGTTCATGTTTTACACGATGGTAAAATTGTAAAGTCTGGAGACGCTTCTTTGGCTTTAGAGCTAGAAGCTAAAGGATATGATTGGATTAAAGAAGAAGTGAATTCTTAATAAGCTGCTTGCAATAATGGAATTAAAAGAAAAAATAGTATCATCTTATGTAGCCTTTGAAAACGGAGTCAATATCAATTCTGATATTCATGACATACGTACAGAAGCATTTCATAATTTTGAAAAATTAGGGTTTCCTACAAAGAAATTAGAAGCTTGGAAATATACTTCTTTGAACGCATTGTTGAAGAAGGATTATAGTCTTTTTCCTAACAAAGAGAATGCCATAGAGTTTGCAGATGTAAAGAAATATTTTATTCATGATATCGATAGCTATAAACTGATCTTTATTGATGGGAAATACAGCTCTTTTTTGTCAGATACAACACATGATGGGAAGGATGTTTGCTTGATGTCTTCTGCTTTGTCAAAGCCAAAGTACAAAGCAATTATTGAAAAATATTTCAATAAAATTGCAAAGCAAGACAATTTGACTTCTTTGAATACTGCTTTTACAAACGAGGGAGCCTACATTCATATACCAAAGAATGTTGAGGTAGATAAACCTATTCAAATTATCAATTTTACAACGGGTTCTGAAGTTGCAACCTTGGTGCAACCTCGTAATTTAGTTGTTGTAGAGGAGAATGCTCATGTTCAAATCATAGAACGTCATCAGAGTTTAACGAGTAATGCCGTTTTGAGTAATGTTGTAACTGAAGTATATGCAGCTAAAAATGCTACAGTTGATATGTATAAGATTCAGAACGACAAAATTGAGGCCTCACTAATTGATAATACCTATATAGAGCAAAAGTCGAACAGTGTTGTTTCGGTGCATACCTTCTCTTTTGGCGGAAATATTACTAGAAACAACTTAAACTTCTATCAAAAAGGAGAACATATCGACTCTATTTTAAAAGGGATTACCATTATTGAAGGGAAACAACATGTAGACCATCACACCTTGGTGCATCACATAGAGCCGAATTGTGAAAGTCATCAAGATTATAAAGGTATTTTTGATGCACGATCTACGGGTGTTTTTAATGGGAAGGTAATTGTAGAGAAAGAAGCTCAAAAGACCAATGCGTATCAGCAAAATAACAATGTGTTAGTTAGTGATAAAGCCACCATTAATGCTAAGCCGCAATTAGAGATCTTTGCAGATGATGTGAAATGTTCTCATGGTTGTACTATTGGTCAGCTAGATGATGATGCCTTATTTTACATGCAACAACGAGGGATCCCTGCCAAGGAAGGGAGGGCCTTGCTGATGTATGCTTTTGCTAATACGGTATTGGAAAGTGTACGAATACCTGAGGTGAAATCTAGAATTAATAAGTTAATAGCAAATAAGTTGGGAGTGAATCTTGGATTCGATTTATAATCTCTCTAAAATGTCCATAAAAAAACCACGCAATTTGCGTGGTTTTTTTATTCTTGAACTCTTTTTCCTGCTTCTTCAGATAAACAGGTGTTTGCAGTAAACTACAACTAGTTGTATTGAATACTTTCTATGATATCTTTTAAAAAGTCGTTGTGGCTAATGTCTGCCAAAGCTAATCTTACAACAACAACATCTTGATCAGGAAATACACAAACCATTTGTCCTTGATAGCCATTGGCAAAATACATATTTCTAGGTAGATCAGGGAATTGCCCCTCTGCATTCAGCCAGAAATGACCACCATAAGTTCCGTCAGAGCCTTTGGTTGGAGTTGTAATATAGTCTACCCAATCTTTGGTGAACAACTCGGTTCCATTCCAATTACCGTTGTTTAAGTAGAGGAGTCCGAATTTAGCCCAGTCTCTTGCTGTTGCCCAAGAGTAGGAGGACCCTACATAATTGCCATCCATATCTGTTTCGACGACCATAGAATTCATACCGATTTTATCAATAAAGTTCGTGTACCAAAAATCTAAATATTCCTGGTACTCTGTAAATTGTGTTCTTAGAATTCCTGAGAGTAAATTGCTCGTTCCCGAAGAGTAGTTCCAAGTTTCGTTGGTTGTGCCTGCAAACTGTTTTTTCGCTTGTTGATTTGCCATGTTTCTTTCCAGGAATAGCATTTTGGTTACATCTGAAATGTCATCGTAATTTTCATCCCATTCCAAACCGCTATTCATGTGAAGTAAATCATTGATTGTAATGTTTTTTCTAGCGTCATTTTTCCATTCATTTACGGGCGCGTTGTCGTAGATGTTAATTTTTTCTTGATGTTGTAGGATGCCGAAAACAGTACTCATGATACTTTTAGTCATAGACCATCCTAAAATCCTAGAGTTTTTGTCAAATCCTTTTCCATAGCGTTCTGCAATGATTTGGTTTTTATGAACCACAACAATAGCTCTTGTTTTTAGGTTGTCGGCGAAACTATTTGAGATAGCGGCATTTAGTTTCGTGTAATCCACAGAAGTTAGAATGCTGTCTTTTTGATCTGCATTCCCATAAGGAAATGGGGTAGAGGTATTCGCTTTTGCCCTCTTTGGGGTCTTCACGGGCAGTGACGTGTCAAAGTCGTTAGTAACTAATACACTTCCTACACCTTCTCTGTAGACTGCTTTTCTAGAAAGCAAACCAAACACAGAGGATGTTGCTGTTTTTGTAGTCTCATCCACCGTGTCTGTCCCGAAGTTTATAGGAGAGAAGTTGTTGTCTGTACTGTCTGTAAATTGAGCAGTACGTTTCGCTAGAAATACAGAAGAGCTCATGCTTTTTGCTGAATACCCAGCAACAATATTGAGTTTAGGATAGTTGAAAACGATAAGTATAATGACAATTGTAGCGAGTACTAAAAGGCTTCTTTTTAAGATTTTCATAGGTATGGTAATTTTTTGGTCCCAAATATAATAATTTAAGATTCATTTGTGTAAGTTTTAAGATTCATACACTATTTTTGTATTTCAAAGTGTTAGTATATGTTTCCAGTAGATAAAATAAGAGCAGATTTCCCAATTCTTAATAGAGTAGTAAATGGAAAATCCTTGGTGTATTTTGACAATGCTGCAACGTCTCAAACACCTCAGGTGGTCATAGACGCTATTGTAGATTATTACACGAACTACAACGCGAATATTCATAGAGGGGTGCATACATTGAGTCAGGAGGCGACAGATTTATACGAGGCAGCTCGGGGTAAAGTGCAGCAACATTTTAATGCTGCACATGCTTATGAGATTATTATGACTTCGGGAACCACAGATAGTATCAATATGGTAGCTTCTGGGTTTTCTGAACTGTTAACTGCGGGGGATGAAATTATCGTTTCAGCATTGGAACACCATTCTAATATTGTGCCATGGCAAATGTTGTGTGAAAAGACAGGAGCCGTGTTAAAAGTCATTCCGATGTTGGTAAACGGAACTTTAGATATGATTTCTTTTGAAGAGTTAGTGTCTGATAAAACAAAATTGGTCTTTTGCAATCATGTATCTAATGCCTTGGGAACGATCAATCCAATTGAAGAGATTGTTCAGAAGGCACACCAAGTAGGTGCTGCTGTTTTAATTGATGGAGCACAAGCAACTCCGCACATAAAACCAGATGTTCAGGCATTGGATGTAGATTTTTATGTGACCTCTGCGCACAAAATATGTGGACCCACTGGGGTCGGTATTTTGTATGGAAAAAAAGGATGGTTAGAAAAGCTACCACCCTATCAAGGAGGAGGAGAAATGATTGAAACGGTTACTTTTGAAAAAACAACCTATGCAGGTTTGCCACATAAGTTTGAGGCTGGTACGCCAAATATTTGCGGAGGGATTGCTTTTGGTGCTGCCTTAGATTACATGAACGCCATTGGTTTTGATGCAATTGCAACGTATGAGGATGAGTTGCTCCAATATGGAACCGAAAAACTTCAGGAAATTGATGGATTGACTATTTATGGGACGTCGCAAAAAACTGCTGTGATCTCTTTCAATATAGAAGGAATTCACCCTTATGATATTGGTGCAATTCTAGATAAACTAGGCGTTGCCGTAAGAACAGGACATCATTGTGCGCAACCTATTATGAGTTTTTATGGGATTCCGGGTACGGTAAGAGCCTCTTTTGCGTTTTACAATACCAAAGAGGAAATAGATGTTTTAGTTGCTTCCCTAAAAAGAGCAGCGAGCATGTTGCTTTAATAGTTAACGAACCAATAGGGGCAATTCAATTTCGAAAATAAACGAGAGTTGAATGAGACGTTGTAAGTCTAGCTTCGTGGCTCCTTTTTCTATTTTGTAGTAAGCGTTTTGACTGATACCTATTCGTTGCCCTAACTCGTATTGTGTGAGTCCTTTGGAAGTTCTTAGATGCTTAAGATAATTTAATATTTCCTTTTCTTTTTGTCGAATGCGACTAGCCTCTGTCATTTAGGTAAGGTTTTTATCGATTTAGTCTAAGGAACTCACCTCAAAGGTACAATTAAAAGAGTGTTTAAAAAATAGCTTTTTGGGTTAACCGTTTTCTGTTACTCTTAAAACGACTATAGGCGCTTTTTTTTAACAAAAGGAGTAGAACCGTATGTTGTACTTCTTTTATTTTCTTCCAAAGTCGGCCGGAATTTCTCCCCAAGCTTTGGTTTCCCATTTTAAAATTGGATTTTTAAACGAGTTTTCTTTGAGCCATTTTTCGGCACGTTTAATCAGATCGAGTAGTTCTTTGTTGGAAGCGTCAAATGTGAGTTTGGTTCTACATTGCTTTTTTTGTACCCATCCCATGGCAATTCTAGAGTCTGAATAAATAGGAAGTTGGTGCATCCTTTTATTTTTCAATAAGGCCAATCCGTGTACCAATGCTAAAAATTCTCCAATATTATTGGTTCCCTTCAAATAAGGTCCTTTGATGAAGATTTGTTGTTTGTTGTGCGTTAATACCCCTCTGTATTCCATTTTACCGGGATTTCCACTACAAGCGGCATCTACAGAAATACTCTCCAATATAGGTTTTCCATATTGTTTTTTTTCTGCATCAGATAGTGTTTTCTTTTTGGTATCAATACCTTTATAATCAGCATACTTTTTAGAGAAAGCAAGTTCGGCCTCGTTTTTATCTGCAAAAGCTTTGTATTGGGCTCCTTGAAAACCGTCAATTTGTTTCTTGCAAACATTCCAAGAAGAAAAAATGCCAGTGTTATGACCTTGCCAAACAACGTAAAACTTTTTTTTTGCCATTTAGTTTGCTATTAAAGATGCGATCACTTTTGGAAAGTGTTCTTGCTCTAATGTATGAATTTTTTGAGCTATGGTATCGGGTGTGTCTTCTGAATTCAACGCTGTTTTTGTTTGAAAAATAATCGCTCCTTCGTCGTAATGTTCATTCACATAATGAATGGTGATGCCTGTTTCAGTTTCGTTATGCGCTTTTACTGCTTTGTGTACATGCATTCCGTACATCCCTTTTCCACCATACTTTGGCAAGAGCGCAGGATGGATATTGATGATTTTGTTTGGGAAATCAGCGATGATATTAGCGGGTATTTTCCACAAGAATCCAGCAAGCACTATCCAGTCTGCAGTTTGTTTTAGTTGAGATGCGATGGCATTCGATTCAAAAAAATCATTTTTAGAAAATAAGCTGCAATTTACTTTGAGTCTTTTGCAGCGATCAAACACTTTAGCATCCTTTTTGTTGCAGTATACTTCTGTTACTGTGGCAATTTCACTATTGTTAAAATAGCTAATGATATTTTCGGCATTTGACCCTGATCCAGAAGCAAAAATGGCAATTCTTTTCATGTATAGATGATTTCAAACACTACAAAAAAAAGCAATTATTTTAAGAATAGGATGGTGTTTGTTAAAAGTTTAAAGATTTTTTTTCTAAATTAGATTAACAATTTTTACGATAAAATTAGTATTAAATGATAAGATTCGTATTTTTGCCCCGATTTAAATTTTAAAACTTACAAAATTATGTCAGACATTGCATCAAGAGTAAAAGCTATTATCGTAGACAAATTAGGTGTAGACGATAACGAAGTAACAAATGAAGCTAGCTTTACTAACGATTTAGGAGCAGATTCTTTAGATACGGTAGAATTAATTATGGAATTCGAAAAAGAATTTGATATTCAGATTCCGGATGACCAAGCAGAGAACATTGGTACTGTTGGTCAGGCGGTTAGCTATATTGAAGAAGCAAAAAAGTAATTTTCATATGCAGATAAAACGAGTTGTAGTAACTGGACTTGGTGCATTAACACCAATTGGTAATAACATACAAGAATATTGGAGCGGTTTGATTAACGGAGTTAGTGGAGCCGCACCCATAACGTATTTTGATGCCACTAAGTTCAAAACTCGTTTTGCATGTGAGTTGAAAAATTTTAATGCAACTGATTTTATTCATAGAAAAGAGGCCCGTAAAATGGATCGTTTTTCTCAATATGCTCAGGTTGCTTCAGATGAAGCTATTGCTGATTCTGGTTTGAATTCTACAGATCATGATCCAGATAGGATTGGGGTCATTTGGGGTTCAGGAATTGGAGGGTTGGAAACTTTTCAGCAAGAAGTATTAAACTTTGCTGCTGGTGATGGGTCTCCAAGATTTAATCCTTTTTTTATTCCTAAAATGATTGCAGATATTGCTCCAGGGCAAATCTCTATAAAACACGGCTTTAGAGGGCCAAATTTTGCAACAGTTTCGGCTTGTGCATCTTCTTCTAATGCCATTATTGATGCATTGAACTACATTCGATTAGGACATGCAGATGCTATTGTAACTGGAGGCTCTGAAGCTGCAGTAACCATTGCAGGTATGGCAGGTTTTAATGCAATGCATGCATTGTCTACTAGAAATGACAGTCCAGAAACAGCCTCTAGACCTTTTGATAAGGAAAGAGAAGGTTTTGTTTTAGGAGAAGGAGCTGGCGCCTTGGTCCTTGAAGAATATGAACATGCTGTTGCTCGTGGAGCAAGCATTTATGCAGAGGTCATTGGTGGAGGAATGTCTTCTGATGCCCATCACATCACGGCACCACACCCAGAAGGATTGGGTGCGAGAAATGTGATGTTGAACTGTTTAAGAGATGCAGGCATACAGCCAGAAGATGTGGATGCTATCAATATGCACGGAACCTCTACTCCACTAGGAGATATTGCAGAGTCTAAGGCAATTGTTGAGGTATTTGGAGATCATGCGTATCAGATCAATATCAATTCTACTAAATCAATGACTGGGCATTTGTTGGGTGCTGCTGGTGCTATTGAGGCAATTGCTTCCATTTTAGCAATCAAGCATGGAATGGTTCCGCCAACCATCAATCATTTTACAGATGATGATCAGATTGATCCTAAATTGAACTTTACCTTTAATAAAGCTCAAAAGAGAGATGTGAAAATTGCAATGAGTAACACTTTCGGATTTGGAGGGCACA
>OLII01000381.1_pt1 | contig 17107 bp, 12 predicted proteins | sample 1609481 | NCBI WGS metagenome assembly OLII01 (sample SAMN05416859, study PRJEB24817) | seawater metagenome | isolation source: Sea water | place: Canada:Atlantic | collected 2013-11 | reverse complement strand
TCTACACAGAGTAGATCGTCGGCAGCGTCAGATGTGTATAAGAGACAGGTCCTAATAGTTTATGTGGCTTATATAAGAATCTTCTGCTCTGGCTCTATATCTTTTTTCTTTAAAAAGAAGACAATTCCCTGTTGGGGCAAAATACCGCCGTCTACTCGATAAATTTTCTGTATGGTGCTATCGATTGTTAGCTTTGAAGGTGATGACATGACAGGTGCAATGTCAAACTCATAACCTTCCGGGTACGTTGCAATTATATCTAGCCCAATAAGTGGTAATTTTGTACCCTGATAATCTGTAATGTCACCTTTATAGATCTGTTGATATACAGTTTTGTATTCGACAAAGCTGCCGGGCGGAATGGTAATGGTATATTCAACTGACGTCTTTCTTCCATCATTTACAATGCTGATATTCTTTTTAATTGATTTTGATTGATCGTAATGAACAAGATGCTTGCCATCTATTGAGGTGCACTCGGCCAGCAAAATGTTGTATGGGTTTCCGCCAAGTGGATCCAAGTCCAGTCTGACAGGATCACTGACAACTGCCTGGCTCAGATTGTGCAATTCATACCTGACGGTATGCGTACAGCGTATGCCCTCGTCGCACTTTTCGAAATTATACACCCACTTGGCCTCCTTCCTAATTACTTTGTTCTCTATAATATCTTGCCTAATTACTTTAAATATCTCCTCCGGTATTATTGTTTTAAATAGTGAATCAAATACATTTATATTTATTGCGTCATTTAACTTATTTAATTCTGCTTCTTTTTCGGTGCGCTGGGCGAGCTCTAGTTTGTTGACGATAAAAACCGTAACAAAAACAGCTGCGGCCAGACCATAAAGAAAATTCTTTGCGAGATTTATTACCTGAACACTCCATGGATATGAAATTTCTTGAAAACTCTCCGTGGTGCCGTTTGGCCTTGATATCGTTTTAGTCACCATCTCGAAAGGGGTATTGGAAGACCAAATATCTAGGACAAAAGCCAATAGCGTGATCGCTAAAACAATTCCGAAGTATGCTATATGCTTCTTGCTCATAAGCCCTCTCGCTAAATTTAATAACTTTAAAATTTTAGATTTTTGACAACTCGCGTTCATTGCACTAATTCAATAGGAATTGAATCGGCTTAAGGCGATTTAGATTAGCAACATTTTATGATGTCGAAAAGACATCAACCAACTATTGAAACGACGTCGGCCAGGTTGATAGCCACCGAGCGCAGAGACCGAGTGTCCATTTTAGGCCGGTAATTTCTGATATGAGCGACCGCTTTTGGCCGACCTCGGCCTGTCGCCTTCTCCTTGGCGCATTGGATCTGTAGCGACAGATGGACCAACGCATCTTCGAGTTCGATGCCTTCGCAGACGGAAAACAGGGGAGGGTGGTTTCCGTTGTTACAGCCGAAGGCGGTGTAGGTGGTTTGCGGGGATTAACACGCGGGGTTCGGGGACGATTCTTGTCATTGTGCAGCTCCCTTGATTGGCGGAGCCGACACCTATCGCTACCAGACGAAGGGTGGCGCTGTACGCAGGTTGGTAGACCGGGAATCAAGGAACCCGGCGCGCACGAATGCGCCCCACGCACAGCCGCCATAACACGAAACAGCAGACACAAAAAAGCGCCACTGATTCGGATGCGGCGCTTTGTGCGCCTTGATTTATCTCAGGTGACCAAACCTGGACGCTGGATTTACAGCGACTGAGCAAGGTTAACGGGGTTGGGGTGGGGATTCAAGTTTCTGGGAGAGGGAAGGAGGAGGCGTTACCGTCCGAGTGCTGATGCATTCATTTTGACGATGTGGCTTGCTTTTGAATTCAAAGGTTTGAGGCGCGCAGAGTGGCCTGCGCTTGAGGCTGACCAATACGTTGCAGTCTGTTGCGGCAGCTAGAGATTCTGGCCGTATGCGGTCTTTGGTGAAAGACCGCTAACAACCCACAGCAGCCATTCACGAAGGCCGCAATCGGCCAATGCCGCAGCAGTGGGCGCCGCAGCATGAGTGCGAAGACCTTTAATTACTCGACCTTGTTACCTGGCAATGGGGCCGTATGAATTTCGTCAAACATAGCGGTTGCCACTGAAGCAGCATAAACAATGTATTTCACATCACTTTCTTTGCTCTTGACTTCATAAATTTCACAAAGAAGACTTTTTTTGTTCTTGGGCAACACTGCAGGTGACCAGGATGAAGGGCTCTTGAAGTTATACTCAGGGCCTTTGTACATTAAGGATTTTATGCCAACAACGGTACGCTTGTATTTTTGTCTATCAGGTCTTTTGGAATTTTCATAGTCGCCTATAAATGATCCTAAAGAACCGGAGACAACATCTATGCACTCCTTGTCTAGCGCGGTCTCATAATCAGCAGCCGCGTAGGTTCCAACGCTGCCATGGTTGGAATAGAATTTTTGTCGGGGCGTCAATTTCTCTTCTGGTTGCTTGGGTTTATATTCATCACCCTCGAAATAGTATTCGATGTACCCTCGCGAAATATCCACCCTGTTGTATATTTTTCTCTTTTCTATCACATCTTCAAAAGTGTACCAGCGATGCTCAATTAGTGTGTGCTCGACGTCTAGCCCGCTCGCCATCACTTTTAAAGAAAGCGCGGAGCCGAACAGGATATATGCAATTTTGATACTTTTCATGAGCTCGCCCAAGGCATGGTTTTTTAAAGTTTACTTGATTCTAGCCAGTGCACGATAGAGTTGTAAATTTATCTAATAGCAAAATCAACACACTGGATCATGATCGACAGGTAGACCAGCGCATCTTCGAGCTTGATGTCTTGGCGCACGCAAAACCGGGGAGTGTGATTGCCGTGGCAACACACGGGGCAGCGCCTGTCGCTGGAGCATACCCCCCGGACAAGCCGTATGGCCTTACTGGCCGAACGCCTACCGGTTATCCGCCAGGCCTCGATGGCCAGTGGTGTGCGGGCCTCGCGCCACGGCGCGCAGGGTGTTCGCCAGCATGTCTTCAGCGCTGCGCTCACCGTCGACTCGCAGGACGGGCGCTGTCTGCCTTGAAAGCCACGCCTCGTGCCGCACACGGCTTCGGCTGGAAAACGCCGGGTCGTCATACTGGGAAGCCCATTCGCGAAAGGCCAGGTGAATGGCATGCATGTCACCACCGGGCGCGATGCGATTGCCAAAGCGCTGCTGTTCTCGTGCTGCCAGTCGTTCCAGGCGAACAGGTGTCGGCGTGATCACGAACACGATCAGGTCGACATGCGCGATCAGCGCATCACCCCAGCCATCGAACGAGCCGGTCAGTACCCAGCCCTGATCACCGAGTGCCTGTTCGATCAGGCAGACGCGTTCGGCGGGTGGTCGCTTGGTAGTGAAGGGTGGGTTGGTGGGCAGCCAGTAGAAGTCATCGACATCGACATGCCGCAGGTTCAGCGAGCAGGCCAGGTTGTGACCCAGGGTGGTCACGCCGGCACAGGAGGCGCCGGTTATGTAGATACGCATTGTTCTGTTCATGCGCCATCCTACCCCGGCGGTCTGTCAGGGCGAAGCGCTCCGGCGCGTCAGCCCGGGTGGCGTTGGTGCGGGTCACAACACGGCGCATCCCTGCGCCACTTCACATCAGAAACTGTACTTGGCCGTGAGCATCATGTTGCGCGGTGTGCCGTAGGTGTCGCTGCCATAGCTGGTCGAGTTGGAGATGGACGAGTAGTACTTGCGGTCGAACACGTTGTTGGCGTTGAGCTGCAGGTCCAGGTTGCGGGTCAGCCGGTAGCCGGCCATCAGGTCGGTGACGGCGTAGCCACCCTGTTCCAGGCGATAGCTGCCACCGTTTGCCAGCGCCACGTCGTTGTACAGGCGGCTCTGCCACGACACGTTGCCACCCACGCGCAGTTTCTCCAGCGGGCCCTGGAAGCGGTAGGTGGTGGTCAGCTTGAACAGGTGCTCGGGCGTGTCGGTGTCAAAGCGCTGGTTGACGTTCTGCGGGTTGGCGGCGTCCTTGAGGGTGTGCACGCGGGCATAGGTGTAGCCACCGCCCACCTGCCAGTTCTCGGTCAGCGCACCCTGCAGCTCGAAGTCGATACCCTGGCTGCGGATCTCGCCCGAGGCCTCGTAGCATTCGGTCTGCGGGCAGTTCGGCACGAACACCTGCACCGCGCGGTTTTCCTGGTCGATGCGAAACAGCGCCAGGCTGGCGTTGAGCGCACCCTCGAAGTACTCGCCCTTGATGCCCACCTCGTAGTTCTTGCCCACGATCGGCTTGACCGGGGTGCCGGAGGTGCCCTTGCTGCTCTGCGGGGTGAAGATGTCGCTGTAGCTGACGTAGACCGAGTGATGCTCGTCCAGGTCGTAGATCAGCCCGGCATAGCGGGTGACGTTGCGGGTGACCTTGTAGTCGCCGTCGCCATCGCGGTTGTCGTAGTCATACCAGTCCAGGCGCCCGCCCAGGATCAGCTTGAGCGGGTCGGCCAGGCTCAGGCGGGTGGTCAGGTACACGCCATCCTGGGTGGTCACTTCGCGGCTGTTGCCGGTGTGGGTGAAGTTCGGCTTGCCGGCATCGATCGGCCAGTTGGGGTCGTAGGGGGCATAGTTGTGGGTGGTCATGTCGTAGATGCGCTTGCTGGCACCCACCACCAGTTCATGGGTGCGCCCCAGCGCCTCGAAGGGCCCGCTGACAAAGGCATCCACGCCGGCCTGGTTTTCATCGTGGGCCGACTGGTACACGGTGCGTGCCAGCGTGTTGTTGACCCAGCGCGACTGGTACGAGCCGGAGAACAGCGCGTTCTGTTCGGAATAGTTGGCGTTGACCTGCAGCTTCCAGTCGTTGGCCAGGCGCTGGCGGATCTCGGCAAAGACGGTGTTGATCTCCTGGTCCTTGTTCTCCCAGGGGGTACCCGGGTTGTACGAGCGCGGCAGGTTCAGGTGATGGCCGTCCAGGCCGATCATCGAGGCGCCCCAGAAGTAGTTGGTCTTGTCCTTCTGGTTGGAGAAGCCGAGGGTCAGGGTGGTGTCGTCGCTCAGGTCCGCCTCGGTGATGGCGTAGAACAGGCCGTGGGTCTCGTCCACGCCATCGACGAAGCTGTTGCTGTCGCGGTAGGAGGTCACCACCCGACCGCGCAGGGTGCCGCTGTCGTTGAGCGGGCTGGAGGCATCGACCTCGCCGCGGTAGTCGTCCCAGCTGCCGGCCGCACCGGTGAGGGTGACCTTCTGTTCGGCCAGCGGGCGCTTGCGCACCAGGTTGATGGCAGCCGAAGGGTTGCCCGCACCGGTCACCAGCCCGGTGGCGCCGCGCACCACCTCCACCCGGTCGAACATCGCCAGGTTCGGCTGGGCGCCCACGGTCCAGCCCTGGTAGCCACTGGGGATGCCGTCGTACATCAGGTTGTCGATATCGAAACCGCGCGCCGAATACGTCTGCCGGCCAGGGCCGCTGGAGAAGTCGAGGAACAGCCCCGGGGTGGCCTTGACCACGTCGTTGATGCTGGTCATGGCCTGGTCGTCCATGCGCTGGCGGGTAATCACGGTAACGGCCTGGGGCGTTTCGCGCAGGGTCAGCGGCAGCTTGGTCGCGGTCGACATGGCGCCGGTGGTGTATGACTGGGTGCCTTCGGTGGTGCTGCCCAGTTGAGTGTTGACGATTTCGGTGGCGCCCAGCTCCAGGGTCGCGGCCTTGGCTGGCTGCGGTGTCGCAGAGCTGTCATCGGCCAGGGCGGGGGTCAGGGTGGCCATGCAGATGGCCATGGCCAACAGATTGCGGGGCAGGCCGGAGCAATGCGGCGGGGTAGGGCGCGACATGAAGGATTCCAGTGGTAGTGATAAATATAATACATATGAGAATCGTTACCAAATGATGTGTCAAGGTGTGTCGCAATAAATAGCGGCGTTCTGGCCGATGCCGCGTCCTCTGCTAGGTTTCTAACCATCACCTTTTGTCACCCCACCCCCAGGCATACAGGCAAGGAAGCACCCGATGAACAAGACACCCCTGTTTTTCAGTGGATTGCTCGCTACCGCGGTACTGCTCGGTAGCGCAGCGGCCCAGGCACAGACCCAGCCGGTAGTGCAGGTTTCCGGGCCCGAAGCGGATGTGAAGGTCACGGAAACCTACGTGCGGATGATGGCCAGGGAGGCGTACTTCTGGGGTTGGCCCATGGCCAACATCTTCAACCGCCGGCAGAAGTTCAAGGACCTGCCCGAGGCGGGGTTGATGGGCGGCATCGTGCCTGTGGCGCCGATCAACACCTGTCGATGCTCACCGACTACATCTCGCCCGGGGAACGGCTCGTGGCCTGCCCCAACCAGGATGTGGTGTATGGCGCAGGCAGCATCGCCCTGGACATCGAACCCGTGGTGATCCAGGTACCGGACTTCGGCGACCGTTTCTGGGTGTACCAGATGGTGGACCTGCGCTCCGACAGCTTTGCCGAGCTGGGCAAGATGTACGGCACCAAGCCCGGCTTCTACCTGCTGGTGGGCCCGGACTGGAACGGCAAGGTGCCGCAGGGCATCACCCAGGTGTTCCGCGCCAGCACCAACACCGGGTTCGTGATTCCACGGGTGTTCCAGGACGATACCGACGACGATCGCAAGGCCATCCAGCACTATCTGTCGGGCATCGACATGTATCCCTTGTCCAAGTACGACGGCAAGCCCAAGCAGCGTGACTGGAGCCAGTCGCCGAAATTCCCGGCCGAGGCGGCGGGTGAAGAGGAAACCCGCTGGGTGTTCCCGGAAACCTTCTTCGACGAGCTGCCGGCGATTCTCAAGGATGCCAGGCCGCTGCCCGGCGAAGAGGCGCGCTATGCGCAACTGACGGTGCTGGCGCAGATAGCCCAGCGCGATCCCGAGCTGAAGAAAGCCATGATCGACGAGGCGCAGAAGGCTGACAGCGAGGTGGTCAAGCCGTTGCTGCAGTTTCGCAACTACGGCCAGCAGTTGCCCCACCACTGGAGCACCATCAGCAACGGCGCGGCGTTCGGCACCGATTATTTCCTGCGCACCGCGGTGGCCCGTTCGAACATCTTCGTCAACAAGCAGATCGAGACCAAGTACTTCTACCAGGACCTGGATGCCTCCGGCACCCGGCTCAACGGTGGCCAGCGCTACAGCGTGACCTTCCCCAAGGGCGCGCTGCCGCCGGTCAAGGGGTTCTGGTCGTTGACGCTGTACAACCAGCAGCACTTCTTCGCCGAAAACCCCTTGGGGCGCTACTCCCTGGGTACCAAGAACACGTCGCTCAAGACCAACCCCGATGGCTCGCTGACGCTCTACGTACAAAGCGATTCGCCCGGCGCGGACAAGGAAAGCAACTGGCTGCCCGCGCCCAAGGGGGCCGACTTCTCGCTCTACGTGCGGGCCTACTGGCCACAGGCGGCGGCGATGAACGGCCAGTGGACGCCGCCGGCCGTGGTCAAGGTCAACTGAACGGATTACCCCATCGCGCCACGAGGACACCTCATGAACCGCTTGAGCAGCACCGTGACGGCCCTGGCCGTAGCCATTTCCCTGAGCAGCGTGGCCAATGCCGCCACCCGGTACGAAGAACTGGCCAACCAGCCCTTCGAAAAGGGCTTCCCGACCGAAGCAACCGCACGCAGCCTCATCGACGAGCTGGTGTTCCAGCGCGCCGTGCAGTCGTACCTGTGGGCGTTGCCGGCGATCAACATCTGGTCGATGAAGGAGGCCTCCGAGAAGCACTTCGGCGCCGGCTACAACATCCTGCCCACCTGGAAGAAACGCATCAACGCCAAGACACTGGTGACCACGCCCAACTCCGACCTGGTCTACGCCATGAGCTACCTGGACCTGGCCAAGTACGGCCCGCTGGTGGTCGAAGCCCCGCCTGGGGTGCAGGGCATGTTCGACGACTTCTTCCAGCGCCCCATCGTCGGCCCGACCATCGACGGCAAGACCTGGCGCGGCGACGTGGGCCTGGCCGGCCCTGACAAGGGCAAGGGTGGCACCTACGTGCTGTTGCCGCCGGGCTACAATGGCCCGGAGCCGACCGAGGGTTACGTCTATCGCTCGCGCACCAACAACGTGTTCCTGTTCTGGCGCACTTTCTTCAAGGACCCCAACGACCTCAGCGTGCCGGTGGCCGAGGTCGAGCGCACCAGGATCTATCCGCTGGGCAAGAAGGACTCGGCACTGGCGATGCAGTTTCCCGATGCCACCGGCGCACCGATCAACATGCTGTTCCCCGAGGACGGTCGCTACTTCGACATGCTGTCGCGCTTCATCGACGCCGAAGCGGTGGACCCGGCCGACATGGACATGCGCGGGTTCCTGCACACCCTGGGCATCGAGAAGGGCAAGCCCTTCGCCCCGGATGCCGAACGGCGCAAGTTGCTCGATGAAGCGGCGCGCACCGCGTTCAAGATGAGCAAGGTGGTCACCAGCCACCTGCTGCCCAAAGAGCCTGGCGGCCTGTACTACAAGGATCGCCAGTTCGTGAACACCTTTGCCGGGGAGAACACCGAGTTCCAGGCCAGTGGCACCTTCACCAACCTGGAGCAGCGCGTGGCGTTCTTCACCTCGGCCTATTCGGACAGCCCGGGCATGGTGATGAACCTGGTCGGCGCCGGTGCCAAATACCCGGCCACCACCCGAGATGCCGAGGGCAAGTTCCTCGACGGTGCCCACACCTACAAGCTCAACCTGCCGGCGAACGTGCCGGCGGCCTTGTTCTGGTCGGTTACCGCCTACGACAACCTCACGGCATCGGGCCTGGACAACGGCCAGCCGTTCCCGTCGCTCAACCAGATGGACAAGCCGACGCCCAACAGCGACGGCTCCACCGACATCTACTTCGGCCCCACCTCGCCGGGCGAGGGCAAGAACTGGATCAAGACCCTGCCAGACAAGGGCTTTCTGGTGATCGTGCGGTTGTATGGGCCCAAACAGGCGTTCTTCGACCAGAGCTGGAAGCCGAGCGACCTGGTCAAGCAGTGAGGGTAGCCCAGGCGGCCTGGAACAACTAGTACCCAGGGCTCTTCTTCTGAAGAGCCCTAGGTCGATTTCAAATACCGATATAACGTCTGGCGACTGATATCGAAATCACGCGCCAGCCGGGATTTACTTTCTCCCGCGCGGGCGCGCTCAATTAAACTTACAACCTGATTGTCGGACAGTTTCTTCTTTCGACCTCGGTAGGAACCCCGATTTCTTGCAGTTGCAATACCGGCGGCCTGTTTTTCGCGCAGTGCCGCGCGCTCGAACTCTGCAAGCAACTCCATGGCCGCGACGATGGGGCCCGCAACTTCACGGCCGTCATCTCGGAATGTCAGGTTTTCATCCACAAACTTGAGCGTGACCTGTTTTTCGATCAAGCGGCGAATGAAGTTGCACAACTGCTCGGTATTGGCCGAAAGCGAGGCCATGCTGTCCACGATCACGGTATCCCCGCACTGCAGGTAACGCAGCAGCTTTTCAAAGCCTGCGCGGTGGGTGGCCGTGTCTGCAGGGGCATCGTAAAACACCGCGTCGAAGGCATCGGGGCTGGCTGGGCTGGGTACGCTGGCGTCTGGTTTCGGTGAGGCGAGCCGGCAATATCTGATGCGATGCAATCTCATGGTGCCTCCTTGGCAATACTTGTACGGCGTCGTTTTATAACTGTACAACCTGTAACTGAATTAAAAATCCTTACACGTAACTGTCACGCTGAACCCACCCAAAATACACAGTTGCAAAGACTTTTACTTGCCTTATCATTTTGAAGCTTGAAAGGATCTTAACAAGCTTCACGCAAACAGTCGATTTGCGTTTATATAATGCGCGCATGCATTCCACCTACCCGTTGTATAGCCCGAACAATTGACGCGGCCGGTTTAACCTGGCGGGGGATTGTCCGACACAAACAGAGGATGAGGTATGAAAGTCTTGGAGGCAGCAATGGAACTTGAACGCCCCACTACCGATCAGCAAAAGATTGATCATGTTACCCGGCGTATTACCGAACATGGTAATTACCTGCGCCAGCGCTATCCGATCCTGCAACATCAGAATGCGCTGGGCGCAGGTGTCATGGCGGTGTCGCTGATCGGCATGGTGGTGAGTGGGGGGCTCTACCTGCAGGGGTCCATTCCTGCCTGGGGCTGCATTCTGATCAACGCGCTGCTGACCTCGTTCATTCATGAAATAGAACACGATCTGATTCATCGTCTTTATTTCAGAAAACAGCCGCTGGCGCACAATGCCATGATGTTTTTATGCTGGTTGGCTCGGCCGGGAATGCCCAGCCCCTGGTTAAGGCGAAGTTTGCACTTTCATCACCATAAAGAGTCAGGCACCGAGACGGATGTGGAAGCCTGGATCACCACCAGTGGCAGCCCCTGGGGTGTACTGCGGTTGTTGAAACTGGTGGACGGGTTCATCTTCGGTTTTCTCAATGCGGTATTTGCCCCAGGCTGGCGGGAGAAAGTCCGCTTGCTGGTCAAGATCGTCCGGCTCAATACACCCTTCGGGCTGTTGTACTGGGGTTGCTGGTATGTGTTTCTCGGCTACCACCTGTATGCCTGGCTTGGCGCGGTCAGCGGGCACGAGGTGCACAGTTCCGCGACCACCCTGGCGGTGATGGACGTGGTCAACAGTGTGGTCGTGATTCTGGTCGCGCCCAACCTGATCCGGCAGTTCTGCCTGTTTTTCATCAGTTCGAACATGCACTATTACGGTGATGTGGCACCGCGCAATGCGCTGCAGCAAACTCAGGTCATGAACGCCTGGTGGCTATGGCCGTTCCAATTGTTCTGCTTCAACTTCGGCAGCACCCACAGTATTCACCACTTCGTTGTCAGGGACCCGTTCTACCTGCGCCAGATGACCGCGCCTTATGCGCATCAAGTCATGGCCGAGGCCGGTGTTCGGTTCAATGACTTCGGCACCTATAAACGCGCGAACCGTTATTCCCTGGCACACACGCACACGCGCTCGCGTGGATGAACGTTCCATCAACCTGTGTGTTTGAGGGGGCGCCCCAGGGGGCGCAGTCGGTAGTCAGGTTCACGAGCCAACAGTAATGCGTTCGGGTCTGTCAGGCGCCGAGACAATCATTGTCGCCTGGCAGGTCTGCTACGCAGCAACGTCGCTCGGTTACAGGGCAACACTTCAACGACGAGGAAGACGAGGCATGAAAGCGCAAGGGATATGTGCCCAGCCCTTCGAGGCGGTCCGGCAGGCCTTCGAAGCGATGTTCGATGATCCGCAGGAGCGGGGTGCCGGGCTCTGTGTGCAGGTGGACGGGGAGCGGGTCGTCGACCTGTGGGCCGGTGTGGCGGACCAGGAGGGCGGCAGGCCCTGGACGCACGACACGCTGGCCAACACCTTCTGTGTTGTAAAACCCTATGTGGCAGTGGCCATCCTGATGCTGGTCGAGGCGGGCCGGCTGGAACTGGATGCGCCGGTGGCCCGCTACTGGCCCGAGTTCGCCCGCAACGGCAAGGCCAGGGTCAGTGTGCGTCAGGTGATGAACCACACCGCCGGCCTGCCGGCGCTGCGGGGCCCCGACCATAACCCGATGATGTATGACTGGGAGCACATGGTGCGGGTGCTGGAAGACGAGCCGCTGTGGTGGGAACCGGGCACCGACCTGGGCTACGGCACCACCACCTTTGGCTGGATTCTGGGCGAGCTGATTCGTCGGGTGGACGGGCGCGACCCCTGCGCCTTCATCCATGAACAGATGCTGGACCCTCACGGACTGGACGTGCACCTTGGCGTGGACGAGACGCAGTTTCACCGTATCGCTCGCTTCGACAGTGCCTCCGGGCGCGTTGGCGACCCCTACTCGCAAGCGCTGCGCACGGTGGTGAAGAGCGAGCCCTCGCATATCGCCACATTCGCCTTCACCAACCCCGGCATGGTGCCCCGGCGCACCAGTGACCCGCGCTGGTGGGCCTATCGGCAACCGGGGGTGTGTGGCCATGCCACCGCTCACGGCCTGGCCGGTTTCTACAGTGCGCTGCTGGCGGGCCACTTCATCGGCCCTGAACTGCTCGACGAATTCACCCGAGAGCACAGTCATGGCATGGATCGGGTATGGATGCGGCCGATGCGCTACGGGCTGGGCTGCATGCTGGAGCAGCAAATCGACCCGGCGGCTACCCACGCCATGGGCCCGGACACCTTCGGCCATATCGGGCTTGGCGGCCCGATCAGCTTTGCCGACCCCGAGCGGCGCGTGAGTTTCGGTTTCGTCACCACGACCTCGGGCGGCCACAGCATGATCGATCCGCGCCCCGGCCGGCTGTCAGCCCTTTTCTATGCGGCGCTTTGAGCGCGGCGCCAGCGTGCAGCGGCAGTTGCCCGCGGGTGGCGTCGCTCACCTCGAGCCAGCAGGGATGTCCCGCGGCTGATCCACATCCCTGATGACGCCCGCATCTTCCACCGGCACCTGGACGCAGGCGTCGTGCGCGCCGCGCACGATGTCCTTGCCGCCCTGATCGCCCTGCAGGCATGCGAGGGCCGGCCAGAACTGTCGACCGAAGATCACCGGATGCCCACGCACCCCGTGATGCAGCGGCAGCACGATCTGCCGGGCGTTGCACAGGGCCTTCAACTGCTTGAGCGTCTGCCCCTGCACCCAGGGCATATCGCCCAGCAACACCGCCACGGCCGGGGCCGGTGACTGTTCCAGCGCACGCACCCCGGCTGCCAGGCTGCTGCCCATGCCCTGGTCGGCCTGCTCGGCCCACAGGACCCGTACCCGCCCGTCAATTGCCAGGTTCGCGGGATCGTCCCCGGGCCTGAGCACCACCCGGACGTCGTCGAACGCCTCCAGTGCCCGTGCCAGCGTGGCTGCCAGCAGCGTTTGCCCCGACGCCAGCCGTGCCAGGCGCTTTGGCAGCGACAAGCGCCTGGCACGGCCTGCAGCCAGCACCAGGGCGATGCAGTCACCCTGGGTGCGCACAACACGACGCCTGAGTCAGTGGCGGGTGCTCCACCCGGGGCTGGGTCGGCCCCGCGCCGACAGCGCCGGGCAGGGGTACGCCGTTCTTCACCGCCAGCACCTCGGCCATCACGCTCACCGCAATCTCCCCTGGGGTCTTGCTGGCGATGTAGAGCCCGATGGGCCCATGCAGGCGCCGCAGCGATTCCGGCGTCTGGCCAAAATGCCCGATCAAGCGCTGGCGGCGGCTCTCGCTGTTGCGCCGCGAGCCAATCGCCCCGATGTACATCGCCGGCCCGCGCAGCGCTTCGATCAGCGCCAGGTCATCCAGCCTGGGGTCATGGCTCAGGGCAATCACGCAGGTGCGAGCATCCACCGCAAACGCGCGCACCACGTCGTCCGGCATGCCCATCAGCTTCTCTACCCCGGCGACCATCCACACGTCCATGTGCTCGGGCCGCGGATCACACACCGACACCTTGAACCCGTTGAACAGCGCCATCACCGCCACGTACTCGGCCAGCACACCGGCGCCGATCAGCAGCATCCGGTAAGCCGGCCCCAGCGGGTTGCTCAGCCGCTGCCCATCGAAGCTGAACGGTGCATGGGGCTGGTCGGCCTGCACCGTCACCTCGCCCGAGGCCAGGTCAAGCTCGCGGCGCATCAGTACTCCCTCATCGAGCAGCGCCAGCAAACGGCCCAGCGCCTGCGCGCAGGGTGCGAACTCCAGCACCAGTTCCAGGGTACCGCCACATGGCAGGCCGAACCGGTGCGCCTCGTCCGCACTCACGCCGTAGCGCACCACCTGTGGCGCGCCGCCTGGCATCCCCGGCCCGCCATGGAGGCTGCTGTACCGGTCAATCAGGTCGTCCTCGATGCACCCGCCCGACACACTGCCCACCGCGCGCCCGTCCTGCCTGAGCACCATCATCGAGCCCACCGGTCGCGGCGACGAGCCCCAGGTGCGCACCACGGTGGCCAGCAGGCAGCGCTCGCCGCCGGCAAGCCACTCCCGGGCAGTTCGCAGCACCAGCAGGTCAATGCTTTCCATGGGGTGTCCTCGACAGGCGTTGCAATGGCATGGGGGCTTCCTGGTTGTGATGCTCAACGCATCTGCAAGATGATCGGGTTGCTGCTGGCCGGCCCGGTGTGCTCGCGCAGCTTGCCCACCGCCTTGGCCTCTACCGCGCCACCATGATTGCCCCAGGTGCTGCGCACAAAACTCAGCACCTCGGCAATTTCCCGGTCCGACAGCTGTTCGCGAAATGCCGGCATGCGGTAGGCGTCCGGCACGCCCGCGGCGACGATGCGCTGCGAGCCGTTCAAGGTGATGTTGATGGCCGATGCGTCCTCCCTGGCCAGCGCCGAGGTGGCGCCGGCCAGGGGTGGCATCCACTCGGCCTGGCCGCGCCCGTCCAGGCCATGGCAGGTCGCGCAGCGGCTCACGTAGGTGTGGGCGCCGGGGGCCGTGGATGCGGCCGACAGCTCGCTCGCCTGGTACTGCCATGCCGGCCCGTCGCGGCTGGGGTCGCCGGGCAGCGACTTGAGGTAGTGCGCGATCGCGCCCAGGTCTTCGTCGCTCATGAACTGCGTGGAGTTGTTGAACGCCTCGGTCATCGAGCCGTACACCACCGCGTGCCGGTTGCGCCCGTGCTTGAGGAAGTTGACGATATCCGCCTCGTTCCAGCGCCCAAGCCCGGTGTTGGGGTCGTTGCGCAGGCTCGGCGCATACCAGCCATCCAGCAGCCCGCCGGCCAGGTACGTCTTGCTGGCCTCGCTCAGGCCCTTCTCGTTGAAGGCCAGGCCGCGCGGCGTATGGCAACTGCCGCAGTGGCCCGGCCCCTGCACGATGTAGGCGCCGCGGTTCCACTGCGCATCCTGGTCCGGCTTGGCCGGGTAGGGCGCGGGGTCGGTGAACAGGCCGTTCCACAGCGCAATCGGCCAGCGCAGGTTCAGTGGCCAGGGGATTTCGCTGGGCTTGTTGGCCTGCGCCGCCGGGCTCACCCCGTGCATGAAGAAGGCATACAGCGCGCGGATATCGTCGTCACTGAGCTTGGCGTACGAGGGGTAGGGCATGGCCGGGTACAGCCGGCGACCGTCCGGGGTCACCCCATGGCGCACGGCGCGGTCGAAGTCGGCCAGGCTGTAGGCGCCGATGCCGGTGGCGCGGTCGGCGGTGATGTTGGTGGCGTAGATCGCGCCCAGCGGGGTGGCCATCTTCAGCCCGCCGGTAAACGGCGCCGCCTCTGGCAGGCTGTGGCAGGCCACGCAGTCGCCCAGCCGCGCCACGTACTCGCCGCGTTGCACCAGGGCCGGGTCTGGCGGTGCGGCACTGGCCTGGGCAGCGAAGGGCGACGCCGGCGTGCGGGTCACGTACCAGGCCAGCACGGCTGCGATGACGAGGCACAGCAGCGCGAAACAGCCCAGCGTTGTTGCGAGTCGACTCTTGGTCATGTGCGCGGTGTCCCTGATCGAGGCCTAGCTGAAGGTGTAGCGCGACAGCGGCATGCTGCGGATGCGCTGGCCGGTCAGGTGCGCCACCGCATTGGCCACCGCCGGGGCCACCGCCGGCAATGGCGGCTCGCCGATACCGCCCATCTTCGCGCCGCTCTCGACGATGCGTACATGCACCCGCGCCATGCGCTGCGCCGACAGGATCGGGTACAGGTCATAGTTGCGCGCGCGCGGCTGGCCGTTCACGTACACCGCTTCCTCCACCAGTGCCTGCGACAGCCCAAGCGACACCGCGCCATTGACCTGCGCCTCGATGATCGCCGGGTTGACGATGCTGCCGGGGTCGATGGCCTCCCAGATATCGTGCACCTTCACCTGGCCCTGCTCGATGGACACCTCGGCGATCACCGCCGCCTCCGAGCCGAACGGCGAGGCCATGGCTACACCCCGCGCGCGCCGCGAGCCGTCCTCGGCGGTGAACGGGCCGCGCTTCCAGCCACCGGACAGATCGCCCACCGCCTGCAGCAGGTTGGTCAGGCGCTGGTTGTCGCGCAGCAGGTGCAGGCGCAGTTCGAACGGGTCCTGCTTACCCTTGTCGGCCAGTTCATCGAGGAACGCCTCATAGAAGAAGTCATTCAGCGAGTTGCCCACCGAACGCCAGTAACCGAGCATCGCCGGGCCTTTCACATAGACCTGGGCGATACGTTTGCTGGGGATGGCGTAGGCCTTGCCCGACAGCCCTTCGAGCGCCGTGGGGTCGATTTTCTCGCCCTGCTTGCCAGCGATGGCTTCGGTGGGGCCTTCGGTGGCGCTGACTGCCTCGATGGCCACCGGCAGGCCCTGGGCGTCGAGTGCGGCGCGGAACTTGACCACGGCCATGGGGCGCAGCGCGTCACGCAAAAACTCCTCTTCGCGGCTCCAGATCAGCTTGACCGGGCGCCCGACTGCCTTGGCCAGCAGGATCGCCTGCGGGTAGGGGTTGGCGCTGTCGTACAGGAAGTGGCGGCCGAAAAAGCCGCCCAGCAGCGGCGAGTGCAGGGTGATCTGTGACGGGTCCAGGCCGGTGCGCTTGGCCATGTCGGCGCGGAACATGTCGGGCGCCTGGTTGGGTAGCCACACCTCCAGCGTGCCGTCGGGATTGAAGCGCGCCAGGGCCGAAGGCGGCTCCAGCTGTGCATGGTTGAGGAACTGGTTGTGGTAGGTGGCCTCCACCTGGGTGGCGGCGTCGGCAAAGGCTTTGCCGAAGTCGCCTTCATTCTCTTCGTCGCGGGCTGGGCCGGTGGCCGCGGCCAACTGGTCGCGAAAGGCGTCACTGGAAAAGTCCGCAGGCATCTGGCGCACCTTCGCGTCGGCCGATGCCTCCAGCCACTGCACCTGCACGGCCTCCACCGCGCGCTTGGCGTGCCACCAGCGCTCGGCCACCACGGCCACCGCACCGGGCAGCCGATGCACCGAATGCACGCCCTTCATGGCTTTCACCTGCGCCTCGTTGCGCAGCTCGCCCACGCGCATGCCCAGGCGCGGTGCATGCTGCACCGCGGCATGCAGCATGCCGTCGACCTTCACGTCGATGCTGTACACGGCCTTGCCGGTGGACTTGTCATAGGCGTCCACCCGTTGCACCGGCTTGCCGATCCAGCGGAACTGGCTGGGGTCGCGCAGCGTCACGCTGGCAGGGTCTGGCACGGGCAGGTCCATGGCCTGGGCTGCCAGTTCGCCATAGCCCAGCGTGCGCCCCGACGCGGCGTGTATCACCCGGCCGGGCTCGGTGCTCAGGCTGTCTCTTATACAC
>OLII01000380.1_pt1 | contig 17119 bp, 15 predicted proteins | sample 1609481 | NCBI WGS metagenome assembly OLII01 (sample SAMN05416859, study PRJEB24817) | seawater metagenome | isolation source: Sea water | place: Canada:Atlantic | collected 2013-11 | reverse complement strand
GTCCATGGCCATGCAGATGGTGCTCACCGGCGAGCCCATCGATGCGCGCACCGCGCAACAGGCCGGCCTGGTCAGCGAAATCACCCAACCCGAATTCACCGTCGAGCGCGCCGTGCAGATCGCCCAGGCCATCGCGCGCAAGGCCCCGCTGGCCGTGCGCCTGGCCAAGGAATCGCTGCTCAAGGCCATGGATACCGACCTTGCCAGCGGCCTGCGTTTCGAGCGCCACGCCTTCACCGTGCTGGCCGCCACCGATGACCGGCGCGAGGGCATCAGTGCCTTTCGCGAAAAACGCGCACCGGTGTTCACCGGCCGCTGAGTGCGCCGGCCCCTTTTACTTCAACCTTGCGAGCGGTACTGGTCATGACCTTCGAGCACATTCTTTTCGACATAGACGACGGCGTGGCCTTTCTGCGCCTGAACCGTCCCGAGCAACTCAACAGCTTCAACGCGCAGATGCACGCCGAAGTGAAGGAGGCGCTCAAGCAGGTACGCGCCAATGCCCAGGTGCGTGTGCTGCTGCTTACCGGTGAAGGGCGCGGCTTCTGTGCCGGGCAGGACCTGTCCGACCGCAACGTCGCGCCCGGTGCGCAGATGCCCGACCTGGGCGAGTCCATCGAAAAATTCTACAACCCGCTTATTCGCGCCCTGCGCGATTTGCCGCTGCCGGTGATCTGCGCGGTCAATGGCGTGGCCGCCGGCGCCGGGGCGAACATCCCGCTGGCCTGCGACCTGGTGCTGGCGGCGCGTTCGGCCAGCTTCATCCAGGCGTTCTGCAAACTCGGCCTGGTGCCCGACTCGGGCGGTACCTGGTTCCTGCCGCGGCTGGTCGGCGTGGCGCGGGCCAAGGCCCTGGCGCTGCTGGGCAACAAGCTGTCGGCCGAGCAGGCCGAGCAGTGGGGGCTGATCTACCGCTGCGTCGACGACGAGGCCCTGCGCGACGAGGCCCTGGGCCTGGCGCGACAGCTGGCGACACAGCCCACCTCGGGCCTGGCACTGATCAAGCGCGGGCTCAATGCCAGCCTGGACAACAGCCTTGACCAGCAACTGGACCTGGAGCGCGACCTGCAACGCCTGGCCGGGCGCAGCGAGGACTACCGCGAGGGCGTGGCCGCCTTCATGGCCAAGCGCGCCCCCGTGTTCAAGGGGTGCTGAGCATGAGCGCACTGGACACAAGCGTTGTGGTGGCGGTGATCGGTGCCGGGGCCATGGGCGCCGGCATTGCCCAGGTGGCGGCGCAGGCCGGGCATCCGGTGCTGCTGCACGACAGCCGCCCGGGGGCGGCGAGCGCGGCCATCGAGGGGCTGGGTGTGCAACTGGGCAAGCGGGTGGAGAAGGGCAAGCTCGACCCCGCGCAGCGCGAGGCCACCCTGGCGCGCCTGCACGCGGTGCAGGCGCTCGACGAGCTGGCGGACGCTGGGCTGGTGATCGAGGCCATCGTCGAGAACCTCGACGCCAAGCGCGAGCTGTTTGCTCGCCTGGAAGCAATCTGCACGGCCGACTGCGTGCTGGCCAGCAACACCTCGTCGCTGTCGATCACCCGCATCGCGGCCGGCCTGGCGCGGCCCGAGCGGTTCGTGGGCGTGCACTTCTTCAACCCTGCGCCGGTCATGGCGCTGGTCGAGATCGTCTCGGGGCTGGCCACGGCACCGCAGGTAGCGGCCAGCCTGTATGCAACGGCCAGGGCCTGGGGCAAGGCGCCGGTGCATGCCAGCTCCAGCCCGGGCTTCATCGTCAACCGCGTGGCGCGCCCGTTCTATGCCGAAAGCCTGCGCCTGTTGCAGGAGGGTGCGGCCGAGTGCGCCACGCTGGATGCGCTGATGCGCGAGGCCGGCGGCTTTCGCATGGGCGCGTTCGAGCTGACCGACCTGATCGGGCATGACGTCAACTACGCGGTCACCTGTTCGGTGTTCGATGCCTATTACGGCGACATGCGCTTCCAGCCGTCGCTGATCCAGGCGGCGCTGGTGGATGCCGGCCGGCTGGGGCGCAAGAGCGGGCAGGGGTTCTATGACTATGGGCCCTCGGCCGCGCGCCCGGTGGTCAGCGAGCTGCGCAGTGGTTTGCGCATCGAGGCCTGTGAAGTCGAAGGCGACCTGGGCATTGCGCAGGGCTTGCTGGCGCGTATCGAGGCGCACGGCATCAAGGTGTCGCGGGCCCCATCGCGGGTCGAGACCGCGCCCACCGGTCGTTGTGGGAGCGGGCTTGACCCGCGATGCGGGCACGCAGTCATACGCGTGGGCGACGCCGTGCTGGCCCTGACCGACGGTCGCCTGGCCAGCCAGCGTGCCCGCGACGAAGGCTTGCACAACCTCGTGCTGTTCGACCTGGCGCTGGACTACGCCACCGCTGGGCGCATCGGCATCAGCTGGTCCGCCGACACCACCCCCGCTGCCCGCGACCAGGCTGTGGCCTTGCTGCAGGCCGCGGGCCTGGTGGTCAGCCCGCTGGCCGACGTGCCGGGGCTGCTGGTGATGCGCACCGTGGCCATGCTTGCCAACGAAGCCGCCGACGCGGTGCTGCAGGGCGTGGCCACGGCGGCGGATGTCGACCTGGCCATGCGCAAGGGCGTGAACTACCCCCAAGGCCCGTTGGCCTGGGCCGACGCCATCGGCCCGACGCAGGTGCTGGCGGTACTCGACAATCTGCAGGCCGCCTACGGCGAAAGCCGCTACCGGCCATCACTGCTGCTGCGGCGCACGGTCGCCGAGGGGAGGGCATTGCATGACTGACCTGAACGCCACCGAGCTTGCCAGCCAATGTGCCCAGGCCATGCTCGCCCGTGACCGCGCCAGCCTCGCGCTGGGCATGCAACTGCTGAGCGTCGCGCCGGGCAGGGCGCGCCTGAGCATGCCGGTGCGCGCCGACATGATCCAGGGCCATGGCACCTGCCATGGCGGCTACATCTTCACCCTGGCCGACTCGGCGTTTGCCGTGGCCTGCAACACCTACAACCAGGTCACCATCGGCCTGGGCTGCAGCATCGACTACATCGCCCCGGCACTGATGGGCGACACGCTCAATGCAAGTTGCGTGGAGCAGAGCCGTGGCGGACGCACCGGCAACTACGACGTGCGTGTGGAAAACCAGAACGGGCAGCTGATCGCGCTGTTCCATGGCAAATCTTACAAGGTGCAAGGCACAGTGCTTGCCCAGGAGACCGCAGATGAATGACGCCCTTATCATCGACGCCGTGCGCACCCCCATCGGGCGCTATGCCGGCGCGCTGAGCACGGTACGTGCCGACGACCTGGGCGCGGTGCCGCTGCGTGCGCTGATGGCGCGCCACCCGCAGGTGGACTGGTCGCAGGTGGACGACGTGCTGTTCGGCTGCGCCAACCAGGCCGGCGAAGACAATCGCAACGTGGCGCGCATGTCGGCGCTGCTGGCCGGCCTGCCGATAGACGTGCCGGGCACCACGGTCAACCGCCTGTGCGGCTCGGGCATGGACGCCATCGGCCTGGGCGCACGCTCGATCCGCAGTGGCGAAGCCGGCCTGCTGCTGGTGGGCGGGGTAGAGTCGATGTCACGCGCCCCGCTGGTGATGGGCAAGGCCGAACAGGCCTTCTCGCGCCAGGCGCAATTGTACGACACCACCATTGGCTGGCGCTTCGTCAACGCCGCGATGGAAAAGGCGTATGGTATCGACTCGATGCCGGAGACTGCCGAAAACGTCGCCGCACAGTTCGGCATTTCCCGTGCCGACCAGGACGCCTTCGCCCTGCGCAGCCAGCAACGTGCGGCGGCTGCCCAGGCCAGCGGGCGCCTGGCGCAGGAGATCGTGCCGGTGTCGATTGCCCAGCGCAAGGGCGAGCCCAGGCGCGTCGAGCACGACGAACACCCGCGTGGCGACACCACGCTGCAGATGCTGCAACGCCTGGGTACGCCGTTTCGCGAGGGCGGCAGTGTCACGGCGGGCAATGCCTCGGGGGTCAACGACGGTGCCTGTGCGCTGCTGCTGGCAAGCCCGGCGCAGGCTGCGCGCTTCGGGCTCAAGGCCCGTGGGCGGGTGGTGGCGATGGCCACGGCTGGCGTCGAGCCGCGCATCATGGGCATCGGCCCGGTGCCGGCCACGCGCAAGGTACTGGAACTGGCCAACCTGAACCTGGCCGACATGGATGTCATCGAGCTGAACGAAGCCTTCGCCGCGCAGGGCCTGGCGGTGCTGCGCGAGCTCGGGCTGGCTGACGACGACCCGCGGGTCAACCCCAATGGCGGCGCCATCGCCCTGGGGCATCCGCTGGGCATGAGCGGCGCTCGCCTGGTGACCACCGCACTGGTGGAACTGGAGCAGCGCGGCGGGCGGTACGCGCTGTGCACGATGTGCATCGGCGTGGGGCAGGGTATCGCGATGATCATCGAGCGAACCTGAGCCGGCAACACAGCGGGAGCCGTGCAGCTCCCACACTCGGGCCCGTCAGGGGCTGAACCATAAAAAGAATCAGAGTGAACACATGAACATGGCCGCCTTGAACACTGCTGTACTCGACCCGCTGGAGACCGCCAGCATCGATGAACTGCGCCAGCACCAGCTTGACCGCCTGCGCTGGAGCCTGTCCCACGCCTACCAGAACGTGCCGCTGTACCGCCAGCGCTTCGACCAGTTGGGGGTGCACCCCGACGAGGTGCGTTCGCTGGACGACCTGGCCCGATTCCCGTTCACCACCAAGACCGACCTGCGCGACAACTACCCCTACGGCATGTTCGCCGTGCCCATGCATGACGTGGTGCGGGTGCACGCCTCCAGCGGCACCACCGGCAAGCCGACGGTGGTGGGCTACACGCAGAACGATATCGACACCTGGGCCAACGTGGTGGCGCGCTCGATCCGCGCCGCGGGCGGGCGCAAGGGCGACAAGGTGCATGTGTCGTACGGCTACGGGCTGTTCACCGGCGGGCTGGGCGCGCATTACGGCGCCGAACGCCTGGGCTGCACGGTGATCCCGATGTCGGGCGGGCAGACCGAGAAGCAGGTGCAACTGATCAACGACTTTCAGCCGGACATCATCATGGTCACGCCCTCGTACATGCTCAACCTGGCCGACGAGATCGAGCGTCAGGGGCTGGACCCGCACAAGCTGGCGCTGCGCCTGGGGATCTTCGGTGCCGAGCCGTGGACCGACGAGCTGCGTCGCTCCATCGAGCAGCGCATGGGCATCACTGCGCTGGATATCTACGGGCTGTCGGAAATCATGGGCCCGGGCGTGGCCATGGAGTGCGCCGAGACCAAGGACGGGCCGACCCTCTGGGAAGACCACTTCTACCCCGAAATCATCGACCCGGTGACCGGTGCGGTGCTGCCCGACGGGCAGATGGGCGAACTGGTGTTCACCTCGCTGAGCAAGGAGGCGCTGCCGATGATCCGCTACCGCACCCGCGACCTGACGCGACTGTTGCCCGGCACCGCGCGGCCAATGCGGCGCATCGACAAGATTACCGGGCGCAGCGACGACATGCTCATCGTGCGCGGGGTCAACGTGTTCCCGACCCAGGTCGAGGAACAGGTTCTGAAAATAAAACAGTTTTCAGAGTGCTATGAGATTTATCTGTATCGCGATGGAAATCTCGACACGGTGGATGTGCACGTGGAACTGCGCGCCGAATGCCAGCACTACGACGAGGCCCAGCGCAGGCTGCTGACCGCCGAGCTGGGCAAGCAGATCAAGACCTACATCGGCATCAGCACGCGCATCGTGCTGCAGCCGTTGGGCACGCTGAAACGTTCGGAAGGCAAGGCCTGTCATGTGTACGACAAGCGTCTGGCCAGCTGATAGCTGATGGCTGCCGAAGCCCCGACCTGGTCGGGGCTTTTTTTCTTGGGTAAAGCGTGTTCCTGTGGGAGCGGGCTTGACCCGCGATGGAGCGCGTAGCGGTCCGCTTTCAGTGCAAAGCGATACAAAAAAACATTAGATACACTAAAAAGCTGTTTGATATTGAATTGTGTATCGCTTATAAATACTCCCATGCCCAACCAGCCTTGAGGCGGGAGCCCGAACATGTACGCACAGCTTGTCGAAACCGGCGTCAAACGCATCAAGTCCCTGGACGAGATGTCGCCCCAGGAACGTGCCTTCCAGGAAAAGATCGACGCCGAAATCAAGATCGAAGCCAAGAACTGGATGCCCGACGCCTACCGTCAGACCCTCATCCGCCAGATTTCCCAGCACGCCCACTCCGAGATCGTCGGCATGCTGCCCGAGGGTAACTGGGTCACCCGTGCCCCGACCCTCAAGCGCAAGCTGCAGCTGATGGCCAAGATCCAGGACGAAGCCGGCCACGGCCTGTACCTGTACAGCGCCATGGAAACCCTGGGCGCCGATCGCGACGAAGAGATCGCCAAGCTGCACAGCGGCAAGGCCAAGTACTCCAGCATCTTCAACTACCCGACCCTCAACTGGGCCGACATGGGCGCGGTGGGCTGGCTGGTGGATGGCGCGGCCATCGTCAACCAGGTGGTGCTGCAGCGCACCTCCTACGGCCCCTACGCACGGGCCATGGTGCGCATCTGCAAGGAAGAGAGCTTTCACCAGCGCCAGGGCTACGAGATTCTGCTGACCATGATGCGCCACGGCACCCAGGCCCAGAAGGACATGGTGCAGGACGCGATCAACCGCCTGTGGTGGCCGGCGCTGATGATGTTCGGCCCCAGCGACGACAACTCGCCCAACAGCGCGCAGTCGATGGCCTGGAAGATCAAGCGCCAGAGCAACGACGAACTGCGCCAGCGCTTCGTCGACCAGACCATCCCGCAGCTCGAACTGCTGGGCTGCACCGCCCCCGACCCCGACCTGAAGTGGAACGCCGAGCGCGGCCACTACGATTTCGGCGCCATCCAGTGGCAGGAATTCTTCGACGTGCTCAAGGGCAACGGCCCGTGCAACCAGGAACGCCTGGCCACCCGGCGCAATGCCATCGAAAGCGGCGCCTGGGTGCGTGAAGCCGCCGTCGCCTACGCCCGCAAACAACAGAACAAGAACGCCGCCTGAACCGGCGACTGATGGGAGATACACGATGTCTGTCTGGACCCTCTACGAAGTGTTCGTGCGCAGCAAGCACGGCCTGAACCACAAGCATGTGGGCAGCGTGCATGCCGCCGACGACGCCATGGCCATCGAGAACGCCCGCGAGCTGTACACCCGCCGCAGCGAAGGCGTAAGCCTGTGGGTGGTGCCTTCGGCGCTGATCGTGGCCTCCTCGCCGGACGAGAAGGACCCGCTGTTCGACCCGGCCGACGACAAGGTCTACCGGCACGCCAGCTTCTACGAGCTGCCCGACGAAGTCGGACACATGTGAGGTCGACCATGAACAGCACCCAAGACGATCTGATTCATTACCTGCTGCTGCTGGGCGACAGCGCCCTGATCCAGGGCCAGCGCCTGTGCGAGTGGTGTGGCAAGGCGCCGGCCATCGAGGAAGAGCTGGCGCTGATGAACGTTGGCCTGGACCTGGTGGGCCAGGCGCGCAACTGGCTGGACTACGCCGCCGAGCTGCTGGCCGACGGCCGCGATGCCGACGACCTGGCGTTTCGCCGCGACGAGCGCGCCTACCGCAACCTGCTGCTGGTGGAGCAGCCCAACGGCGATTTCGCCGTGACCATGGCCAAGCAGTTCCTGTTCGACGCCTGGCACCTGCAGGTGCTCAAGGGCCTGTGCGACTCCACCGACCTGCGCATCGCCGGCATCGCCGCCAAGGCGCTCAAGGAGGTCACCTACCACCTGCGTCGCTCCAGTGAATGGGTGCAGCGCCTGGGTGGCGGCACCGACGAAAGTCGCCGGCGCATGCTCGCGGCCATCACGCAGGTGTGGCGCTTCACCGTGGAGCTGGCCAGCGGCAGCGAGGCTGAAACCCGCCTGGCCGCAGCGGGCATCGGCGCCGACCCGGCGCAGGTCGGCGCGGCATGGCTGCACCAGGTCGAGGTCACCTTCGCCTCGGTCGAACTGCCGCTGCCGCCTGCGGCCAGCCACTTCTACCTCAGCGGGCGTACCGGCATGCACACCGAGCACCTGGGCATCCTGCTGGCCGAAATGCAGTTTTTGCCACGGGCCTACCCCGATGCAACCTGGTGAGCTGATCGCCAGCGACCACGGTGCGCGGGCACTGCGGGCCGATGACCTGAGCCACGCCTGGACGGTGCTGGAGCAGGTGATGGACCCGGAAGTGCCGGTGGTCAGCGTGGTCGACCTCGGGATAGTGCGCGACCTGCACTGGCAGGCCGGCCACCTGCACCTTGTGGTCACGCCGACCTATTCGGGCTGCCCGGCCACCGAGGTGATCGAGGGCGATATCCGCCAGGCGCTGGAGCAGGCCGGGTTCGCCGCGCCGTGCCTGGAGCGGCGCCTGACGCCGGCCTGGAGCACCGACTGGATCACCGAGCAGGGGCGCGAGCGCCTGCGTGCCTATGGCATCGCGCCGCCCGTGGGCAGTGCCAGCAAGCGCAGCCTGCTGGGCGAAAGCCCGCAGGTGCTGTGCCCGGTGTGCGCCAGCAGCCACACCGAGCTGCTCAGCCAGTTCGGCTCCACGGCCTGCAAGGCCCTGTACCGGTGCCGCGAGTGCCTGGAACCTTTCGACTATTTCAAATGCATCTGAGCGCGCTGGCGCCGTGCAGCGGGAGAACAGCATGAGTCAATTTCACAGCCTGACCATCAAGGATGTGCGCGCCGAGACCCGCGATGCGGTGTCGATTGCCTTCGAGGTGCCGGCGCACCTGCAGGACGATTTCCGTTTCACCCAGGGCCAGTACCTGGTGATGCGCACGCAACTGGACAACGAGGAAGTGCGCCGTTCGTACTCGATCTGCAGCGGCGTGGAAGACGGCGAGCTGCGCGTGGCGATCAAGCGCGTGGCCGGCGGGCGCTTCTCGGCGTTTGCCAACGAGGTGCTCAAGGTCGGCCACCGCCTCGAAGTGATGCCGCCTTCGGGCAGCTTCCACGTGCCACTGGACCCGACCCGTCGCGGCAACTACCTGGCGGTGGCGGCGGGCAGCGGCATCACGCCGATCCTGTCGATCATCAAGACCACCCTGGAGCGCGAACCCGACAGCCGCTTCACCTTGCTCTACGGCAACCGCTCAAGCTCCGGCGCGCTGTTTCGCGACAAGCTCGAAGACCTGAAGAACCGCTACCTGCAACGCCTGAACCTGATCTTCGTGTTCAGCCGCGAGCAGCAGGACGTGGACCTGTACAACGGGCGCATCGACGCCGACAAGTGCGGTCAGCTGTTCTCGCGCTGGCTCGACCCCAGGGCACTGGACGCCGCCTTCATCTGCGGCCCGCAGGCGATGACCGAGACCGTGCGCGACAGCCTCAAGGCCAATGGCATGGCGGGGGAGAAGATCCATTTCGAGCTGTTTGCAGCGGCGGGCGACGAACGCAAGCGTGAGGCCCGCGAGGCGGCGCGCCAGCTGGACGCCGCCGTCAGCCAGATCACCGTGATCAGCGACGGTCGGGCGCTGGCCTTCGACCTGCCGCGCAACACCGTCAGCGTGCTGGATGCCGGCAATGCCATCGGCGCCGAGCTGCCGTACTCGTGCAAGGCCGGGGTGTGCTCGACCTGCAAGTGCAAGGTCATCGAAGGGGAGGTGGAGATGGACAGCAACCACGCCCTGGAGGACTACGAAGTGGCGGCGGGGTATGTGCTGTCGTGCCAGACGTACCCGGTCAGCGACAGGGTGGTGCTGGACTTCGATCAGGTCTGATACCGCGTCGACTCAATCGCGGGTCAAGCCCACTCCCACAGGTACAGCACCGGTCTTGAGGAGAGTGCAGACCCTGTGGGAGCGGGCTTGACCCGCGATGAGGCCCGCCTGAACACCGCAACACCTGTGTGCCCTGAAAACTAAAACAACAACACCAAGAGAGCGCCCCAATGACCCCCGAAGACATCGACAGCATCTGCAAGCACCCCGACTTCAAGCAACTGGTACGGCGCAAGCAGCGCCTGAACTGGTCGCTGACCCTGGCCATGCTGGTCATCTACTACGGCTTCGTGCTGCTGGTGGCGTTCTCCCCCAGCACCCTGGGGCAATCGCTCAGCGGCGGCGTGACCACCGTCGGCATGCTGGTCGGCGTGCTGGTGGTGCTGGTGTCCTTCGGCCTCACCGGGATCTACGTGTACCGCGCCAACAACGTGCTCGACCCGCTCAACGACAAGGTCCGCCAGGAGTGCACGAAATGAACTGGACAGCCATCAGCATGTTCCTGCTGTTCGTCGTGTTCACCCTGGGCATCACCCGCTGGGCCGCACAGCGCACCCGCTCGGCCAGTGACTTCTACACCGCAGGCGGCGGCCTCACCGGCTTTCAGAACGGCCTGGCCATCGCCGGCGACATGATCAGCGCCGCCTCGTTCCTGGGCATTTCCGCGATGATGTTCCTCAACGGCTACGATGGCCTGCTGTACGCCCTGGGGGTGCTGGCCGGCTGGCCGATCATCCTGTTCCTGATTGCCGAGCGCCTGCGCAACCTGGGCAAGTACACCTTCGCCGACGTGGTGTCGTACCGCCTGGACCAGACCCCGGTACGCCTGACCTCGGCCCTGGGCACCCTGACCGTGGCACTGATGTACCTGGTGGCGCAGATGGTCGGCGCCGGCAAGCTGATCGAGCTGCTGTTCGGCATCAGCTACCTGTATGCGGTGATGCTGGTGGGCGTGCTCATGGTGTTCTACGTGACCTTCGGCGGCATGCTCGCCACCACCTGGGTACAGATCATCAAGGCCGTGCTGCTGCTCTCGGGCACCAGCTTCATGGCGTTCATGGTGCTCAAGCACTTTGGTTTCAGCACCGAGGCGATGTTCAGCGCCGCCACCGAGGTGCACGCCAAGGGCTCCGCGATCATGGCCCCGGGCGGGCTGCTGTCCAACCCCATCGACGCGATTTCCCTGGGCCTGGGCATGATGTTCGGCACCGCCGGGCTGCCGCATATCCTGATGCGCTTCTTCACCGTGAGTGACGCCAAGCAAGCGCGCAAGAGCGTGTTCTACGCCACCGGCTTCATCGGCTACTTCTACCTGCTGCTGATCATGGTGGGCTTCGGCGCCATCGTGATGGTCGGCACCGACGCAAGCTACCGCGACGTCAACGGCGCGATCATCGGCGGCGGCAACATGATCGCCGTGCACCTGGCCCAGGCCGTGGGCGGCAACCTGTTCCTGGGCTTCATCTCGGCCGTGGCCTTCGCCACCATCCTGGCAGTGGTGGCCGGGCTGGCGTTGTCCGGCGCCTCGGCGGTGTCCCACGACCTGTACGCCTGCGTGATCCGCAAGGGCCAGGCCACCGAGAAGCAAGAGATGCGCGTGTCGCGCATTGCCACCCTGGCCATCGGCGTGCTAGCGATCATCCTGGGCCTGATGTTCGAGTCGCAGAACATCGCGTTCCTGTCCGGGCTGGTGCTGGCGATTGCCGCCTCGGTGAATTTCCCGGTGCTGTTCCTCTCGATGTACTGGAAGGGCCTGACCACCCGTGGCGCGGTGATCGGCAGCATGAGCGGGCTGGTCTCGGCCATCGTGCTGCTGGTGCTCAGCCCGGCGGTGTGGGTCAACGTGCTGCACAACGAAACGGCGCTGTTCCCCTATAGCAACCCGGCGCTGTTCTCCATGAGCCTGGCGTTCCTGGGCGCCTGGGTGTTCTCGGTCACCGACACCTCGGAGCGGGCGGCGCAGGAACGCGGCCGCTACCTGGCGCAGTTCATCCGCTCGATGACCGGCATCGGTGCCGCAGGCGCAAGCAAACACTAATAAACCAAAACGATTGTCGGGTATAAAAATAATGAACCACATTCGCTTCATGCCGGCTTCGCTGCTGGCCGGCTTCGCCTTGCCCCTGGTCGCCGCGCCGGCCCTGGCCGACTTCATCGACGACAGCCATGCCAAGGTCGAGTTGCGCAACCACTACATCAACCGCGATTTTCGCCAGAGCAACGCGCCGCAATCCAAGGCCGAGGAGTGGGCCCAGGGCTTTACCGTGAAGTTCGAGTCCGGCTTCACCGATGGCCCGATCGGGGTAGGCGTCGACGCCATGGGGCAACTGGGCATCAAGCTCGACTCCAGCCGTGATCGGCGCGGCACCGGGCTGCTGCCGTTCGGGCCCGACAGCCTGGAACCGGCCGACGACTACAGCGAGCTGGGCCTGACCGCCAAGCTGCGCGCCTCAAAGAGCGTGCTGCGCCTGGGTACCTTGCAGCCGATCCTGCCGGTGGTGGTGTACAACGACACCCGCCTGCTGGCCGCCAGCTTTCAGGGCGGCCTGCTGACCAGCCAGGAGATCGACGGCCTGACGTTCAACGCCGGGCGGCTGACCAAGGCCAACCTGCGCGATTCCTCCAGCCGCGACGACATCGGCTACGGCGCGGCCAGCAGCGACCGCTTCGATTTTGGCGGCGGCACCTATGCCTTCACCCCGCAACTTAACCTGACGTACTACTACGCCAAGCTCGACCAGATCTACCGTCAGCAGTTCGTCGGCCTGGTGCACACCCAGCCGCTGGGCGAGGGCCTGAGCCTGCGCAGCGACCTGCGCTATTTCGACAGCCGTGGCGACGGCGCCGAGCGGGCAGGGCGCATCGACAACCGCAACTTCAACGGCATGTTCACCCTGGCCAGCGGCGCGCACAAGGTCAGTGCCACCTTCCAGCAGATGTCGGGCGACAGCGCCTTCCCGTTCCTCAACGGCGGCGACCCGTACACCGTCAACCTGGTGACCTACAACACCTACACCCGCGCCGGGCTCGACTCCTGGCAACTGCGCTACGACTACGACTTCGTCGCCCTGGGCATTCCGGGCCTGAGCTTCATGACCCGCTACACCGACGGGCGTCATGCCAGGACCGCGACCGTGGACAACGGCCGCGAGCGCGAACGCGACACCGACATCACCTACGTGGTGCAGAGCGGCCCGTTGAAGAACGTCAGCCTGCGCTGGCGCAACGTCACCTTCCGCTCAGGCAACGGCTTGACCAACAGCCTGGACGAGAACCGCCTGATCATCGGCTACACCCTGGCGCTGTGGTAAGCGCGCCCCTTAAAAGAACCGGAGGACACCTCATGTCTGTTGCCCCAACCTTGCAAAGCTTCATCGCCGGCCGCTGGCTCGGCCAGCATGGCGCGCAGCCGCTGCGCAGCGCCCTGGACGGGCACGTATTGGCGTACAGCCATGAAGAGCGGCCCGACTTTGCCGAAGCCATCGAGCATGCGCGCCGTGACGGCCTGCGCAGCCTGATGGCGATGGACTTCCAGCAGCGTGCCGCGCGGCTCAAGGCCCTGGCGCTGTACCTGGCCGAGCGTAAGGAACAGCTCTACGCACTGTCCCACCACAGCGGCGCAACCCGCGCCGACAGCTGGATCGACATCGAGGGCGGCAACGCCACGCTGTTCGCCTATGCCGGCATCGGCAGCCGCGAACTGCCCTCGGGCAACCTGCTGCACGAAGGCCCGGCCATCCCGCTGGGCAAGCAGGGCACCTTCGCCGGCAGCCACATCCTGGTGCCGCGTGCGGGGCTTGCGGTGCACATCAACGCGTTCAACTTCCCGATCTGGGGCATGCTCGAAAAGTTCGCGCCGACCTTTCTGGCCGGCATGCCGTGCATCGTCAAGCCGGCCACCTCCACCAGCTACCTGACCGAGGCGGTGGTGCGCCTGATGGATGAGTCCGGCCTGCTGCCGGCCGGCAGCCTGCAACTGGTGGTGGGCAGTACCGGCGACCTGCTCGACCGCCTGCAAGGCCAGGACGTGGTGACCTTCACCGGTTCTGCCGACACCGCGGCCAAGCTGCGGGTGACCCCGAACCTGATCCGCCACTCGGTGCCGTTCACCGCCGAGGCCGACTCGCTCAACTGCGCGATCCTGGGCCCGGACGTGAAGCCGGACGATGCCGAGTTCGACCTGTACATCAAGGAAGTGGTGCGCGAGATGACCACCAAGGCGGGGCAGAAGTGCACCGCCATCCGCCGCGCCATCGTGCCGGCCAAGCACCTGGACGCCGTGGCCACGCGCCTGCGCGAGCGCCTGAGCAAGGTAGTGGTGGGCGACCCGTCGGTGGAGGGCGTGCGCATGGGCGCGCTGGCTTCCCATGACCAGCAGCGCGACGTGGGCGAGCGGGTGCGCAGCCTGCTGCAGAGCTGCGACCAGCTGTTCGGCGCCAGCGATGGTTTCGAGCCACGGGGCGAGGGCGTGAGCGAAGGGGCGTTCTTTGCGCCGACCCTGCTGCAGGCACGCGACCCGCATGCCGACGGCGGTGCCCACGACATCGAGGCCTTCGGCCCGGTGAGCACGCTGATGGCCTACCACGACCTGGACGAAGCGCTGGCGCTGGCCGCGCGCGGCAAGGGCAGCCTGGTGGCCAGCCTGGTGACCGCCGACCGCGAGGTGGCAGCCAAGGCCATTCCGGTGGCTGCGGCCTGGCACGGTCGGTTGCTGATCCTCGACAGCGAGGCGGCGGCGGAGTCCACCGGGCACGGTTCGCCCTTGCCGCAGCTCAAGCACGGCGGCCCTGGGCGTGCCGGTGGCGGCGAAGAGCTGGGCGGGCTGCGGGCGGTCAAGCACTACCTGCAGCGTGCGGCAGTGCAGGGTTCGCCGAGCATGCTGATGGCGGTGACCGGCGAGTATGTGCGCGGTGCCCAGGTGTACGAGAGCGAGGTGCACCCGTTCCGTCGTCACTTCGAAGAGCTGCGCATCGGCGAGTCGCTGCTGACCCATCGGCGTACCGTGACCGAGGCGGACCTGGTGAACTTCGGCTGCCTGTCGGGGGATCATTTCTACATGCACTTCGACGACATTGCGGCCAGGCAGTCGCAGTTCGGCAAGCGCATTGCGCATGGCTACTTCGTGCTGTCGGCGGCGGCGGGGCTGTTCGTGTCGCCGGGCGAGGGGCCGGTGCTGGCCAACTATGGCCTGGACACCCTGCGTTTCATCAGCCCGGTGGGCATTGGCGACACCATCCAGGCGCGCCTGACCTGCAAGCGCAAGATCGATCAGGGCAAATCCAGCCCGCTGGGCCAGCCGCAAGGGGTGGTGGCGTGGGATGTGGAAGTGACCAACCAGCTGGGTGAGCTGGTGGCCAGCTACGACATCCTGACGCTGGTGCTCAAGCGCCCGGTGTAACGCCGAGCGCTGCGCGCTCGATCGCGGGTCAAGCCCGCTCCCACAAGGATTATCGCCGTCCCTGTGGGAGCGGGCTTGACCCGCGATGGGCTACGCAGCAGCCTCCGCAAAATGGCACGCACACAAAAATACCTGGCACACACGCAAGCGCTTTACCCCCTCCGACTTTGCTCTAATCCCGTCATGGCCTGCCACGCCACTCATTGATCCACCCAGAACGGGATAACAATAAAAAATGAAACGCTTGATGCCGCTTGCCGTGCTCTACGTGTCAACGCTCGCCCATGCCGGCACGCCCGGCAACATCGACGCCAACCGACTGCTCAACGCCAACCAGGACGCCGCCAACTGGCTCGCCCACGGGCGTACCTACGACGAACAACGCTTCAGCCCGCTGACCCGCATCAACGACCAGAACGTCGCTGGGCTTGGCCTGGCCTGGACGCAGAAGCTCGACATCGATCGCGGTACCGAAGCCACCCCCATCGTGGTCGACGGCGTGATGTACACCACCGGTGCCTTCAGCATCGTGTATGCCTTCGACGCCGCCAGCGGCAAGCCGCTGTGGAAGTACGACCCCAAGATCCCCATGGAAAAACTCAGCCAGGGCTGCTGCGACGTGGTCAACCGCGGTGTGGCCGTGTGGCAGGGCAAGGTCTACGTGGGCAGCTTCGATGGGCGCCTGATCGCCCTCGATGCGGCCACCGGCAAGGAGGTGTGGAGCGTCGACACCGTTCTGGACCCCAACAAGAGCTACACCATCACCGGCGCCCCGCGCATCGTCAAAGGCAAGGTGCTGATCGGCAACGGCGGCGCCGAGTTCGGCGTGCGCGGCTATATCACCGCCTACGATGCCGATACCGGCAAGCAGGCCTGGCGCTTCTTCACCGTGCCCGGCGACCCGGCGCTGCCACCGGAAAACGAGGCCATGGCCAAGGCCATGAAAACCTGGAAGGGCAATGGCTGGGTCAAGTGGGGCGGTGGCGGCACCGTATGGGACTCGATGTCCTACGACCCCGAGCTGGACCTGCTGTACGTGGGCACCGGCAACGGCTCGCCGTGGAACTACCAGTTCCGTAGCCAGGGCGAGGGCGACAACCTGTACCTGTCGTCGATCGTCGCGCTGCGCCCGGAAACCGGCGAGTACGTGTGGCACTTCCAGGTGACGCCCGGCGATCGCTGGGACTTCACCGCCACCCAGCAGATCGTGCTGGCCGACATCCAGATCGACGGCAAGACCCGCAAGGTGCTGATGCAGGCACCCAAGAATGGCTTCTTCTACGTGATCGACCGCACCAACGGCGAGTTCATCTCGGGCAACAACTTCGTGCAGGTGAACTGGGCCAGCGGCCTGGACCCCAAGACCGGGCGCCCCATCCTCACCGACCAGGCCGACTACGCCAAGGCGCCGAAGGTGATACAGCCAAGCTTCCTCGGCGGCCACAGCTGGCACCCGATGTCGTACAACCCCAACACCGGCTATGTGTACATCCCGGCCCAGGACACCGTGGCCGAACTCAAGGCCGCCGACAAGCCGCTGTTCCTGCCGACCAAGTCGGTGGTGAACTTCGGCCTGGACGTGCCCGACCTGCCGGAAGACCCGAAAATCCTCAACCAGATCCGCAGCGCCTGGCGCGGCCACCTGATTGCCTGGGACCCGGTCAAACAGCAGGCCGCCTGGACCCACGACTATGTCGAGTCCGGCAACGGCGGCACCCTCAGCACCGCCGGCAACCTGGTGTTCCAGGGCACCTCGGACGGCCGCGTCATGGCCTTCAGCGCCGACAAGGGCAAGCAGCTGTGGGAGCACCGCGCCAACTCCGGCGTGCTCGGCGGGCCGGTCACCTATGAGGTCAAGGGCGAGCAGTACGTGGCGTTCATGGCCGGCTGGGGCGGCATCATGCCGCTGATCGCAGGCGGCCTGACCGACAAGGGCAAGGTCCAGCCAGAGTCCCGCGTGCTGGTGTTCAAGCTTGGCGCTGTCTCTTATACACATCTGACGCTGCCGACGATCTACTCTGTGTAGA
>OLII01000379.1_pt1 | contig 17123 bp, 14 predicted proteins | sample 1609481 | NCBI WGS metagenome assembly OLII01 (sample SAMN05416859, study PRJEB24817) | seawater metagenome | isolation source: Sea water | place: Canada:Atlantic | collected 2013-11 | reverse complement strand
GACCCCCTGCGTGACAGGCAGGTATTCTAACCAGCTGAACTACCAGACCGTTGCTCTTAGCGGATGCAAATATAAGCTAGTTTTTAACACTTGCAATAAAAATCACAAAAACTTTTTCCTACTAATGATATAATTGGACAGTACAGATGAAAAGCCTTCATCAACAGACACTGGCACATAGTCTATTTTATACTGCAAACACCTCATTTTAATCTCCTTAAAGAAAGCCTCCATGGATGCTTTGTATTTCTTCTGAATATTTTCTGCATACATATTCAATTCTTGTCCTGTTTCAACATCTACAAACTTCTTTGGAGACTTCCCAAAATCAAAATCCAACTCGTACTTTCTGTCATAGGTATGAAATAAAACCACCTCATGCTTGTTGTATTTTAAATGACGCAATGCATCAAACAAACGCTTGTGATCTGTAGTTGTTTGTAGCATATCTGTAAACAAAAAGATCAACGACCTTCTGTGTATCTTTTCGGCAATTTCATGCAAAAATTGATAGGTCTCTGTTGCTTTAGAGGGAGGCGACTTCAATAGTTTCTCTAATTCATGTAGTATCATTTTTCGGTGTCGATCACTTCCTTTTTCTGGAGCATAATACTCGTAGGTATCTGAATACACACTGAGTCCGATGGCGTCTCGCTGTCTTTTTAATAATTCCCCTAGAGATGCAGCTGCAATTGCAGAAAAACCTATTTTATTTAAATGCCCCACCTGCTGTTTTTTCCTCAAAGGATAGTGCATCGATGCAGAATTATCTATAATCACGTGACAACGCAAATTGGTCTCCTCTTCATACTTTTTCGTGTATAGCTTTTCTGACTTTGCAAATAATTTCCAATCTATGTGACGTGTACTCTCTCCATTGTTATACAATTTATGCTCGGAAAACTCGACAGAGAACCCATGAAATGGACTTTTATGCATTCCGGTAATAAACCCCTCAACCACCTGCTTCGCAAGCAACTCTAATCCACCGATTGCGTTTACGTCTAATTGATTTTCTAAATCCATTTCCTTTTATTCTTAAAAACACCTGCCATGATGATCACGCACAAGGAATGTTTATTTAATTCTTAAAATTAAAAAAAGGTTTGACTATTGCCAAACCTTTTCTCATAAGTTATATGAAACAGCCAACACCATTACATTGCTGCATCTATTTTACCTGTATAAATGTTTTTTGGAGCTACTCCAACTTGCTTGTCTACTACTTCTCCGTTTTTAAAGACCAATACTGTTGGAATATTACGCACACCATATTTCGCTGCAAATTCCTGATTCGCATCAACATCTATCTTACCAACAACTGCTTTTCCTTCGTATTCTGTATGAATCTCATCAACGATAGGTCCAACCATTCTACAAGGCCCACACCATGCTGCCCAAAAATCAACCAATACAGGCTTGTCTGATTTTAATACTATTTCCTCAAAATTTGCATCTGTAATTTCTAATGCCATGTTATTTATTTTTACGTTGTTAATTCTAATTTCAGTCTACAAAAGTAATCAAATATTTGACCTTTTAGGGAATAACGAAATTAGTTTTTACGATAGCTATATCAAAAGTATTGATACAGAAAGAAAGGATTGAATACCTCTTCCGATGGAGTGAATTGCTCATTTAAAAAGACTAACAACGATACAACACAGATTCTTAAGCATCAATCCAAACATCAAAAGACAAGATACGTTTGCCAATTGCATGCCCACCAACTTCTATAAAAAATAACACAATCAAGCACTATAAGTCAGCATCCGCTTACCATTACTTTCGGTGTAGCACCCAACAAAGCACATGACTTCTCTAGAGCACTACTCGAAGTATCTGCCCAAACTATTGTATGAAAAAGACTGTGCTATGCGTCTATTTTTTCTTTCAAAAATAGGCTCCACAATCTTCTGCAACTGCTCATACTCGATCAAGAAAGCGTCATGGCCATGTATGGACTGGATTTCATGATAGGTGACATTTTTATTGTTTCTTAAAAGCTTTTGATAGGTCTCAATACTTTCTTCCGCAGTAAAAAAGAGGTCTGAATTTACAGCAACAATATGAATATCAGCTTGAATTTGACTCAACATATCGAGCTCCATAGCAGCATTTCTCGTAACATCTATAGAACGCAACAGCTGATTCATGAGCTTGTAGGCTGCCAATTGAAATCGCTCTTGTAATTTATGACCGTGATGCAGGAGCCAACTCTCTACATTGAACATGTCAAGATTATTATTTTTGGAACGTTGAAAACGTTGTTTGAAGGAAGCTGGAGTGCGATAGCAAAGCATTGCATGCATGCGAGCATCATGCACCGGGTTGGTTGAGTTGCATAAAAACTGTTCTTGAACTTTACAATTCGCAATCAGCCAATCTGTAGACTTCCAATCTGTTGCTATAGGAATAAAATGCGCGGTTATACTTGGCGATAAGACCAGCATTTCCCACGCAATTCCACCTCCTAAAGAACCGCCAATCAATGCAAATAGTCTTGAAATACGCAATGCCTTCAATCCTATCAAAAAAAGACGCGCCATATCTCTTGCAACAAAACTTTGATAGGCCTCAATGAGAAATCCATCAAAACCATTGCCTGGAATATTGAAAGCTAAAATCGTATACAGATCTGTATCAATAGCCTTACCAACACCTATTAAGTCGGTCCACCAACCTCCCTCACCAGTAACATTACAGTTTCCTGTCAATGCATGGTTTACCATGACCACGGGAGCAGTGCCCAATTCTTTTCCAAACAATCGATAACTCAATTGAATGTCATGAAATTGAGCACCACTTTCTGTGGTGTAGCTGGGTATCGTAATAAATGATAGAATGCTATTCATGATACATTTTTTACCTCATCGAATACGTTGAAAAGCACGCTCAGAAATGCTCAATAGTTTTCGCATTTTTTTTCTGATGGCTCAATTCTCAATGAGTTGCCTTTTGCCTATGCCAAAACTTCATTCGAAATTGTAGCAAATGCTTTTTCTAAGTCTGATTTTAAATCCTCTATATTTTCAAGTCCCACAGACAAACGAATCAGGTCTCTGGTAACACCACTTTCCTCTTGCTGTATGTCAGACAATTGCTGATGTGTTGTACTTGCTGGGTGGATGATCAATGATTTTGTATCTCCAATATTTGCTAAAAGTGAGAAAAGAGTTGTTGCATCTGCAACTTTCTTAGCAGACTCAAACCCTCCCTTTAGTCCAAAAGTGACGATTCCACTTTGTCCTTTAGGCAGGTATACATCTGCCAAGGCTTTGTACTCACTTGTTTTCAGACCTGGATAATTTACCCATGCTACTTCTTTTTGATCTGCCAACCAAGATGCCAATGCCAAGGCATTTTCACTATGTTTTTTGACACGTATTTCTAAGGTCTCTAATCCTTGAATAATTTGGAATGCATTGAATGGACTCAGTGCAGCTCCATAATCTCTCAGTCCTTCAATTCGGACTTTTGCTATAAAAGCCGCTTCTTTTAGCACCTCATGATACACCAACCCATGATATCCTGCTGATGGCTCCGTAAATTCTGGGAATTTACCATTTCCCCAATCAAAGGTACCTGCATCAATAATAACTCCCCCAAGTGCTGTTCCATTTCCATTGATATATTTTGTCAATGAATGAATGACAATATTCGCACCATATTGTATCGGATTTAATAAAGATGGAGTCGCCACAGTATTGTCTACAATCAAAGGCACTCTGCAAGCTTTTGACTGGGTTGATATTGCTTGGATATCTAATACATCGAGCTTTGGATTCCCCAATGATTCTATAAAAAATACTCGTGTATTTTCTTGAGCTGCCTTCTTAAAATTTTCTGGATCTGAAGGATCTACAAAGGAAGTAGTGATACCGTGCCTCGGCAGTGTAACATTGAGGAGGTTGTAAGTTCCTCCATACAAACTATTAGAAGCAACAATATGGTCTCCTGCTTTTAACAAAGTGAAGAGTGATGTAGCGATTGCTGAAGTACCTGAGGCAGTAACTACTGCTGCAATACCCCCTTCCAAAGCCGCCAAACGCTTTTCTAAAATATCATTCGTTGGATTGTTGATACGCGTGTAAATGTTTCCTGGTTCTGCCAATGAAAATAAATTGGCAGCATGATCAGAATTGTTAAATACGTAGGCTGTAGATTGATAAATCGGAACCGCTCTCGTTCCTGCATTCCCTTGAACATCGTGTCCGGCGTGCAACGCATTGGTTGCAAATTTTTGTGTACTCATTTTTCTGTTTTTTTGAGTTAATAAATGATTAAACCAAAAGTCAAATGCGTCAAAATATGTGACGTACCTAAAAGAAAAATGTTATGAAGAATACAACAATCACAGATGAGTAATTGTTTGTTTGAGTTATCTATCCAACATCGATAAATGAATCGATTGTTAGGTAGAATTTAGCACCTTCTTTACTAAGTGTAAAGGGTTGCTAAGGTTTCGTCGGGTCTAATCCCTCCACCTTTCTTGATAACATTGTCAATAAGTTATGAACTTTCTGAACACAAATATTCAATAAGAATTTTTGAATTTCCTAATTTTTTTTTGTTTTTTTTATTTTGACCCCTAATGTTGCACTAAAAATAGAGATTCTATTGACCTCTATTTTTTGATGAAAATGGTTTTTTTAATATCAATTTTAACTGTACCTTTGCTGTCGATATTTGAGGAAAAATTTGAACTGATTGCAACCTCTATAAAAAATGCTAAAGCAGTAATTATCTACTTCTTTTAGCGCAGCTGCAATCATTTTTACTTTCCTCTACAAAAAAGAAGAATACTATGTCCTATTTATTTACTTCTGAATCTGTTTCAGAAGGCCACCCAGATAAAGTTGCAGATCAAATTTCTGACGCCCTAATAGACAACTTTTTAGCTTTTGATGCTGAATCTAAAGTAGCATGTGAAACTCTCGTTACCACAGGTCAAGTAGTTTTAGCTGGAGAAGTAAAATCTAAAACCTATTTAGATGTTCAAAAAATTGCAAGAGATGTCATTAACAAAATTGGCTACACCAAAAGTGAGTATATGTTTGATGGAAGTTCTTGTGGAGTTTTCTCTGCAATTCACGAACAATCTCCTGACATCAACCAGGGAGTTGATAGAGGAAACAAGGAAGAACAAGGAGCTGGAGACCAAGGAATGATGTTTGGGTATGCTACAGATGAAACTGAAAACTACATGCCATTGGCTTTAGAGCTTTCACATCGCTTATTGATTGAATTGGCTGCATTGAGACGAGAGAACAAAGAAATCACCTACTTGCGTCCGGATGCAAAATCTCAGGTAACTATTGAATATTCTGATGACAATGTACCACAGCGCATTGATGCCATTGTAGTTTCTACGCAACATGATGATTTTGATGAAAATGCGAAGGTTATGTTAGAACAAATTGAAGCTGATATTAAAAACATCTTAATTCCAAGAGTAATTGCAAAGTTACCTGCACACATTCAGGCCTTGTTTGAGGGTAAGATCAGCTACCACATCAACCCAACTGGCACTTTTGTGATTGGTGGACCTCATGGAGACACTGGATTAACGGGGCGCAAAATTATTGTAGATACCTATGGAGGCAAAGGAGCACACGGTGGTGGTGCTTTTTCTGGAAAAGATCCTTCTAAAGTAGATCGATCTGGGGCATATGCCACAAGACACATTGCAAAAAATCTGGTTGCAGCCGGTGTTTGTAAAGAAGTACTCGTGCAAGTTTCGTATGCCATTGGAGTTGCCAAACCAACAAGTATTAATGTAGAGACCTATGGTACATCAACAGTAAATCTAACCGATGGAGAGATCAGCAAAGTTGTTGAAACTATTTTTGACATGCGTCCTTATTTTATTGAACAACGTTTAAAATTAAGAAGTCCCATTTATTCTGAAACTGCCGCATATGGTCACATGGGAAGAAAATCAGAAATCAAAACAGTTACTTTCTCCAATCCTATGGGAGAATCAATTTCTCAAGAGGTAGAGACTTTTACTTGGGAAAAACTAGACTATGTAGATAAAGTAAAAACCGCTTTCGGACTTTAACCATTGATATAAAACAATTCAAAAAACCTCAAACACACATGTTTGAGGTTTTTTTATTCCATCCATATGACGAAAGGTTTCATTAGTGAGAAGCGATATTACTTTCAGTAATTCTCCTAATATTTTTCATTCTTGACCAAGCTACCTTATGCCGTTGCTTATACAACCAGAGACTACCAAGATCAAGTAAAAAATAAAACAGACTGATACCACTTGGCGGGTTTGCACTTTTTAAAAAAGGGATCACATCATAGGCAGTTTCTGGCCAATACCAGCATTGGTAATTGGTACCAATAATTTCTAAAAAAGCCACAACTACATACATACTCAGATAAAACAAACGTTCTCTCGGCTTATTTCGCAATAGAAATAGTACTGCAAGAGACATGACAAATCCGAAAACATCACCAGCAAAGATTAAAAACAACGTGGCATAGATGGCTATCGCTATTGTTAACAGTTTTTCCAACCAAACCTTGTGCAACTTCACAACTGTCTGCTTGCAAAAATAGATCGTAGCTACCAATACGATTGCATGACCCAAAGGGACATAATGTGGCACATTTTCCAGTCTATAGGTATACATTCCCAGTCCTCTAGAAAATAAATGTTCGCCAACATAGCCAATAACAACAGCATAGAGCATTTGTTCTCTTAACCTGGCTGAAGACCTCAAATAGAGCACTGTAAAACCAACAAACATGATTGCTGTTGCTATATGTTGCGTTTCAACAATTAGTCCATGCATGTAGGAACTATCTAGAAACAGTCCGAAAACTATAAACAAAAACAAGTAGCCAATTGTTTTAAAAAAAGAGTAAAATAAAAGAAGTCCATTTTTACGATCCATGCGCCGAAAGTACAAACTATTCAGAATAAAAAAAAGCGAATGTTTCCATTCGCTTTTTTTAAAAGAATTTAAAATTATAAGTTATAGGTAATTGTAAAAACTGTATATCTTGGCTGTATTACATATGCGGAGGTACTGGTATAAATTGCATTTGTAGTATCTCTATTGATAGAGGTTGTATTCAATGCATTGGTCATTTCTAGCGTGTACTCCCACTTGCTGTCTTTCTTTTGATAATTCAAATTCAAATCTAAAAAGCTAAAATTATTTAGTGTTTGGATTTGATTTTTATAATTATTGTAGGTGTATCTCGAAGTAAAGGTAAAATTCTTCAAAAACAAAATATCCAAATTCAGAAAGGGGCTATGGGTTGTAAACTTATTGACAATACCTCCTTGATTGTAATCATTCACAGAAATATTATACCCAAAGTCAAAGTTAGGAGCTTTCCTAAAGTTAGAACTAATTCCTGTTCTCAGGGACCTGCTATAAGACCGTGCTTCTCTATCTTGAGTTATTTGTTCGGGAAGTGTACTAGGATCATTGTCTGTATCTCTAAAACCAACTATGGTATTGACTGATTTCGACAATGAAATTCTCCCCCCGAGAGTTCCTTTAAACTTACCTACCGTTTTCTGAACATTTGCATTTGCCGAAAGAGACTCATTCGGAAATAGTGTATTTACCGTGGAAGAAACTTGGTCAAAACCATCGTTGATTGGCAAAATGCTTCCAGTGGTTGCATTGATACTCTTATTATAGTTCACTGAAGCAAATACATTGGTATAGTTGAACATATTAAAACTGTAATAGTTCAATCTTACATTGTGTGCATATGAACTCTCTAGGTTTCTATTTCCTGAATACAAGCGATTGTAATTGTCAAAAACATATCCTTCTGCAATTCGGTTGATATCTGTAAAGCTAACCTGCTTCGAGTATCCTAGCCGCAATGTCTCAGACTTTTTGAGTTGCACTTTGATAGATGCATTGGGCAATAGTCTTGAAAAATTATCATCTACGACACTCCCTAGTTGGGTGTTTTTTGCAGAATATGAATGCAAGGTTACCCCTTGATCAAAGGTAAAAATACCTGTGATAAATTTATAATTGAACCCTGCATACACATCAGAAAAAACATAGGAGACGTCATTTATAGTTGCCGGGTCCGTGATGGTTGAGTCATTACCATCCAGAGTTTCAAAAACACTCGAATTAAATTGCTGATCACTTAACGTTGTTCCTAGTTTGATATTTAAGTTACTCTTAGAATTGATCACGTAAAAATAGTCCAATCTTGCATCTAATTTATTTGTTTTTACACGGTTATCCTGTGAAATATCGTATGGGTTTCCTTGGGCCGGTGTAGCCAATGACAATAAATTTGCGAAAGAAAGCTGTTGCAACCTTGCATTGTAAAAAGGATCTTCATCTTGCCATAAATGCTGGGCGCTCAATGAAAAAATATTTTTCTCGTTTAACGTATAATAATAATTCAGATTTTGGTTGATTGAAAAAGGATTTTGTGATTGCACCTGTAGTATATCTCCTGGAATTTGGGAAGAAAGAAATAATTCGTCTTCTCTTTGATCAGAAATTTTAGCAAAGAAATCATAATCAAATTGATTGTTTACATTTGGTTTGTAGCTCGAGCTCAACTTCAGCAAACCCAGGTTAGAATTTTGCTTTGTGTTACTACTTGTAACCTCTTCTAATCCGCTACTGATATAATTCCTTGTACTATTTTGTTCTAATTCTGTATCAGAACCTGAATAGATTGCAAAACCACTTAAATCCCATGTTTTCTTTGGTGAGTAACTAAAGTTTGCGGCTGCAAATTTTGATTTAATTTCTTTTGCTCTATTATTCTGTAGGGTTAAGAAACCGATATCAGCAGAAGCAACATTGAAACTAGTACCACTGCTTCCTCCTGGTCTGAACCCTCCAGTGAATCTGAAATAATCTCTCCGTGTAAAAGGGACTTTACCAATATTGTTTACATCCGTAATGATATTCACACTGTACTTTGGGTTGTAATAGAATAATTTCGGACGCGCAATGCTCCTATTATCTCCTCCAACACCAGCGATAACTTCACCAAACCAGAAGTTCTTTTTACCTTCTTTCAATCGAATATTGATGGCTAGGTTATCTGAATTATCTTGTACGCCTTTTAGTTGACCTACCTCGCTAAAGTTTTTCAGGATTTGGACTTTATCAATTGCATTGGCAGGAATATTTTGAGTAGCAATTTTAGAATCTCCATCAAAAAAATCCTTACCCTCTACCAGTACCTTGCCTACTTTTTTCCCTTCTACCTCAATTTCGCCATCATCATTCACCTCCACACCGGGAAGTCTTTTGAGAACATCTCCTAATTTCTTTTCTGTTCCTACCTTAAAGGAATCTGCATCATACACGAGCGTATCTCCTTTAATTGATACAGGGATCTTATAGGTAATATCTACCTCGTCTAAAGTATTGTCTGGCAACAAAACGATGTCTCTTGTCATGGCTGTTTCTTGAGTTTTTAGCAATATATCAGAAGTTTTGTTCCCAATATAACTTGCCTTTATGCTATAAGAAGCATTGGGCTTTAAGGTCAATTTGTAACGCCCATTCGCATCTGTAAACCCATAGGAGTCTAGCGCATTTGTATCTGTATTTAAGGCAATGACATTTGCCATTTCTAAAGGGTTGCCAATTGTATCTTTTACAATTCCAGTTACTCTTACCTGAGCCAAGGTAACCGATGTAATTACGAAAGTAATTACTAAAAAAAAGTTTCTCATTATTGTTGCTTAGTTTTATCCTCTACCATTTCGGCGACCACGTCCTCTAAATTGCTCACGTAATTCACCCATTTTTTTTGTCACTATTTGATTGTACTCTTCTCTTGTTACTTTCTTTCCTTTAGTAGGCATCTTGATGACAACCTTTTCACTAGCATTCATATTAATTTCCGTACAAAGCACCGTGGTTCTATCTTCATTCAATTCCAAGATCAATCCTGGTAAGCCCCAATACCCTCCTGGGCCATGGCTTACCGGGATTTGTGGTGTATACCAAGCTGTGACTTCTGTTGTTTTTTGTGAACTCTCTTGCTTGTTTTCTCCTGCTTTCGTTGTGTCTCTATCTCTTCTCCCAAAACTACCCATATCAAAGGCGGTGTTAACTCTTGTGAACGTAGCCTTGTAGCATGTATAATTGCCTATTTTTTTGGTCTCAGCGGTAAGCTTCCAATCTGGCTTACCTGTATTTTCAGAAATTAAAAATTTCTTTCCAAAAAAATCAGATTCGTCTAGCACGATACCTTCTTTTGTGTTGGTGTATTTTTGCCCACCTGAAAAACTACTCATCATGCCACCCCATCGACCTCCTCTTCCTTGACCAGGTGCCCCTAATTTTTCTTCTTGCTTGTAGGACGATTCTATCTTATTAAAATTTAGCATATAAGTTCTCTCCAAAAAACCTTTCATTCTTTCGGCAATACGTTTCTTTTGATCTTCCGACATGGGTCTATTGCCAAAGTTCATATCCATCGTTGTCTTAGACATGTAAGTGGCCTTCCCCTGAAAACTAGCTTGAGAAAAAAGGCCTATCGTGGTCAGTAAAAAAAAGAAGAAAAATATTTTTCTCATACTTATTTTGTTTAACTATTTTAAATTATAAGTGAACAAATATATCGTTTTATTTAACACTGCTTGTTTAAATAAGAAAACTTTAACATAAAAAATTAAACAAAACGACTACGCTCTTTACTATGACTCATAAAAAAGCATAAGGTTTAATTATCCCTGAACTTGAATCTCAATACTTCTTTCACCGTCTCTTCTTCCTTTGAATTTCTCCATCATTTCTTTGGTTTTCTTATTCATGATTTCACGGTATGCTGCTTGGGTTACTTTTTTCCCCTTTGTAGGCTCATTGATAACCACTTTTTCCTTTGGATTGAGAATGATTTCAGAACATCGTATGGTGACATCACCATCGATGACCTCTAAGACCAAACCAGGCAAACCATGGTAATAACTAGGACCAGTGCTTACGGGTACTTCAGAAGTATACCAAGCCGTGGTCACAATAGTTTCTTTATTGATTTTCTTGGTCATTTCACCATTCTCTAAAATCATATTTACCTTTTCTTCCTCTCTGCTATAGGTTGCCTTGTAGCAGGTATATTTACCAATTGATTTGGTCTCATTTGTAAGTTGCCAATCGTATGCAGACAAACGATCTTTTATCAAAAATAGCTTGCCCATAATTTCTGTCTTATTTACAAATCGTTGCTCCTTCATATTCTTATACAACACATCATTTCCTCCTCCATTACCCATAACAACAACTTCCAGCCCATTTGAAGGAATTCCAACAGGAGCGGTCAATGATTTTTCTTCTGTATATATGGAAGTATTTTGATCAAAGTTAAGCACAAAGGTTTTCTGGAATTGTTTCATCAAACGCGCATTTATCTGAGCTTGTTGATCTTCAGAAATTGTTGCTTGTTGTCCACTACCAATTTTGAAATCCATTTTCCTTTGGGTTTTATACACCGCTTTTCCTTGAACCTGTTGACCCATCATTAGATTTACAAAACAAACCCCTAATACGAACACTACATTTTTCATTTTTAACATATTTTACTTGAATTTTTATTCATTTCAGAACAGACTGTATTTCGTTTGTTCGAGAACAGCCCATACATTTACTATTTTGACTGCAAATATGAACTGCGCAGTGCAAATAATCAGTTAACGAGTGTTAACAATTGTTAATGCATGAAACACAATACTGAAGAAGTACTTATATTTGAGCCATGCATACAAAAAAGTATCACTGGCTACTGTATTTAATTGCAGCGACTATCTTTATTACAGTAGCTGTACAAGTCTATTGGAATCAAAAAAATTATACTCAAAACAAGCAACGAATTTTGAATGAAATTCAAATAAGCCTTGACAATGCCGTAGAAACCTATTACAGTCAAATTGTAAAAACATCGGACATGAACTATTTAGATCATTTTTCCGATAGCATTGATCTACCCAAAGATATTGATACACTCATTGTTCTTGTTGACAGTATCCAAATGAAAAGCAATGCTACCCAAAAGGAGCAACAAATGAAATTCAAAATGCAGCATTTCATTATAGAATCTGATGGCATTACTGACAAAAGTGCAAATATTGAAATTGAAGTCAATGACAAAATGAAAGGATTTGTAAATAGTGTAATTCTTTCTATGCGAAAAGACTCACTCAATCTAGAGAATATCAAAAAAGAGCTAGACAAAGAACTGCAAAGGAAAAATATTATGGCTCCCTTCAACCTTATTCATCTCGAAAATGATAGCATTAAGAATAGTTTTCATTCTGCAATCACAACTAAAGAAGGTAGTATCAGCATGTTTTCGAAATCAACATTTCTGAAAGCAAATGAAAAATTACAGCTTTTTATTGAAAATCCGATAGGAGAAGTTTTTAAAAGAAGTCTTACAGGAATTTTACTATCATTTGCATTAACGCTGCTCGTCATATCATTGCTTTTTTATTTATTAAAAATCATTCACAATCAGAAAGCACTGGCCATCATTAAAAATGATTTGATAAGCAACATCACGCACGAGTTTAAAACCCCAATCACTACCGTGACAGCAGCTCTTGAAGCAATTAACACCTTCAACGCAATTGACGACAAAGAGAAAACAAAAAAGTACCTCTCCATCTCAAACTTCCAACTTGGAAAACTAAATGGAATGGTAGAAAAACTTCTTGAAACAGCAACCCTAGACAGTGAACAACTTTTACTCAAAAAGGAAACAATAAATGTGATTCCCTTGATTAAAAATATCTTTTCAAACGACAGTGCTATTCCTTTGCAAAAACAGCTCAAATTTCACAGCAACAAAGATGTAATTTCCATGGACATTGATCCGTTTCATTTCGAAAATGCGATTCGCAACCTCATTGATAATGCAATTAAATATGGAGGAGATGAAATTGAAATTCATGTAGCCCAAATTTCGAACAAGTTTCAGCTCATCATATCCGACAGTGGTAATGGCATTGACAAAACACAACGAGACAAAATATTCGATAAATTCTACAGAATCCCTAAGGGAAACACGCACGCGGTCAAAGGGTTTGGAATTGGACTTTACTACACAAAAACCATCATTGAAAAGCACGGTGGGACAATTCTATTAGCTCCCAACAATGTACAGACCACCTTTAAAATTACCTTACCCTTATGAACGCGAAAGTAAAAGTGCTTTTAGCCGAAGATGAACCTAGCTTAGGGCAGATCATTAAAGAAAGTTTGGAATCCAGAAATTTTGAAGTTCTTTTAGCTGAGGATGGTGTAAAAGCATTGGAATTGTATCATCATAACAATCCTAGCATTTTGGTATTGGATGTTATGATGCCCCTCAAAGACGGGTTTACCTTAGCAAAAGAAATTCGCCAATTTAACCGGCAGATTCCCATCATATTCCTGACAGCAAAATCACAAACAAAAGACGTAGTAGAAGGATTTAAAAATGGTGGAAACGACTATATAAAAAAACCTTTTTCAATGGAGGAGTTGATTGTTAGAATGGAATCATTGCTCCGTATGGAATTTGTGAACTCATCAACAGATACGGTACACATTGGACATTATAAATTCAACCCAATAAAACAAACCTTATATTTTAAAGACGAAACAATCACATTGACACATCGAGAATCTGAACTTCTATTGGTCCTTAGCCAGAAGAAAAACGAAACTGCCAACAGAACTCATATTTTAAAGAAACTTTGGGGTACCGACGATTTTTTCAGTAGTAGAAGCATGGATGTGTTCATTACAAAATTGCGTAAAAAATTAAACCGTGACAAAAGCATTCAAATTGTGAACGTTAGAGGATTTGGCTATAAATTGATTTGTTAATTGCATTGTCAATACCAAAATTTGATTACCTTTATCCCTCTTTTTTCAACCCTAATTAGAATACAGAAATTATGCATGTAGCTATTGCTGGAAACATTGGTGCTGGTAAAACAACATTAACTAAATTACTTGCCAAACATTTCAATTGGAAGCCTCATTTTGAATCTGTCGAAGAGAATCCCTATTTGGATGATTTTTACTCAGAGATGGAACGCTGGTCTTTTAACCTACAGGTATTCTTTTTGAATAGCAGATTCAGACAGATCTTAGAGCTTAGAGAAACAGGAAAGAACATTATTCAAGATCGAACCATTTACGAAGATGCTCACATTTTTGCGCCAAATCTTCACGCAATGGGACTGATGACAAATAGGGATTATGAGAATTATAGCTCTTTATTTGAACTCATGGAAAAGCTTGTCACTCCTCCAGATTTATTAATCTATTTGAGATCAAGCATCCCCAACCTAGTTGGGCAAATTCAAAAAAGGGGGAGGGATTATGAAAATTCGATTAGCATTGACTATTTGAGTAGATTAAATGAAAGATATGAAGCTTGGATCTCCACATATACCAAAGGGAAATTACTCATTATAGATGTTGATGATTTAGATTTCGTTGAAAGACCTGAGGATTTAGGGTACATTATAGATCGAATTGACGCTCAAATAAACGGATTGTTCTAAGCACTAGATCATCTTTACAACATTTTTTGGCATTCCATCCTTTGTAATCGGATTGCAAATCGGATTCTAACAACCACTGCACAGATCTTGAGGTATTATTTAGAAACCATATGATGTCCATCTCCGGCGAACATAAGCGTACCATTAAAAATTATAGCGGACAGCCCGTGTTTTGTATGTGCACACCATTTTACGAGACAAACCCGATAAAGGCATCAAATTGCAACCGAAGCCCTGGCAAAAAGAAATAAAAAAATAAATTGACCTTTTTTGTAACATTTCCTCTTTTTCAAACGTATAAGTGTATGAAGAGAAGTATTAATCATTTAAAAAGAACGTTGATATAAATGAGACAACTTAAAATTACCAAGCAGGTTACCAATAGAGAAACTGCATCGCTAGACAAATATTTGCAAGAAATAGGAAAGGTAGATTTAATTACTGCCGATGAGGAAGTGGAATTAGCGCAACGCATAAAGGCAGGAGATCAAGTAGCTTTAGAAAAATTAACAAAAGCAAATTTGCGTTTCGTGGTGTCTGTAGCGAAACAATATCAAAACCAAGGGCTAACACTACCCGACTTGATCAATGAAGGTAATTTAGGTTTGATTAAAGCTGCAAAACGTTTTGATGAAACTCGTGGTTTTAAATTCATTTCGTATGCTGTTTGGTGGATTCGTCAATCGATTCTTCAAGCCTTAGCAGAACAATCTCGTATCGTTCGTTTGCCGTTAAACAAGATTGGATCCATCAATAAAATTAACAAAATGTACGCTTTCTTAGAACAAGAAAACGAACGACCACCGAGCCCTGAAGAGATTGCCAAGAAATTAGACATGACTGTAAACGATGTCAAAGAGTCTATGAAGAACTCGGGGAGACACGTTTCTATGGATGCGCCACTAATTGAGGGAGAAGACTCCAACTTATATGACGTATTAAACTCTGGTGAATCTCCAAATCCTGACAAATCTTTACTGCATGAATCTTTGCGAGTTGAGATCTCGAGGGCCCTAGAAACATTAACTCCGAGAGAAGCAGATGTTGTAAAACTCTATTTTGGCTTGGGAGAGCACCAGCCTATGACCTTAGAAGAAATTGGCGAAACATTTGACCTCACCCGAGAGCGTGTGCGCCAAATTAAAGAAAAGGCCATCAGAAGATTAAAACACACTTCTAGAAGTAAAATATTGATGACTTATTTAGGATAACATTGAATAAATACAATATAAAAAAAGCACTCAAATTAACTTGAGTGCTTTTTTTATATATTGTACTTTTACGGAGAATAACAACAACAACGAACTTATGACTAAACTAATTGCCCCTTCAATTTTAGCTGCAGACTTTGCCAATTTACAAAACGACATAGAAATGGTGAACAATAGTGATGCCGACTGGTTTCATATTGATATTATGGATGGTGTATTTGTCCCTAACATTTCATTTGGAATGCCCGTTTTAAAGGCCATCACTGCACATGCTAAAAAAACCATTGACGTGCATCTGATGATTGTAGACCCAGATAGGTACATCGCAACATTTGCAAATTTAGGTGCCGATATTTTAACGGTACATTACGAAGCATGTACGCATTTGCACAGAACGATCCAAGCGATTAAGGCCGCAGGTATGAAGGCCGGAGTAGCTCTGAATCCGCATACGCCAATTGCAGTGCTCGAAGATGTAATTTCTGATTTAGATTTGGTCTGTATTATGAGCGTAAATCCAGGTTTTGGAGGACAATCTTTTATAGAAAATACATATAAAAAAGTAAGTCAATTGAAACATTTAATTGAATTTACAACATCTAATTGTCAGATAGAAATAGATGGTGGTGTAACCAATAAAAATGCAAATGCTTTAATAGAAGCAGGAGCAAATGTTTTAGTTGCTGGTAGTTTTGTTTTTGGTGCTGATAACCCAACAACAACTATTGCAGATTTAAAAGATATTATAGGATAAATTGTATGCAATTGTTGACATAGAAACTACAGGAAATGGATATAAAGGTCAAAAAATAACTGAAATATCTATTTTTGTTTTCGATGGTAAAAAAATTGTAAATGAATTTACGTCTCTCGTAAATCCGGAGCAAAATATCCCTCCTTTTATTACAAATCTTACTGGCATTACAAATGCAATGCTTAGGCATGCTCCTAAGTTTTATGAAATTGCTAAAAAAGTTCAAGAAATAACAGCAGAGACTATTTTTGTTGCTCATAATGTAAACTTCGACTATAATATCATTAAAGATGAATTTAAAAATTTAGGATTCGATTTTAAACGTAAAAAACTATGTACAGTGCGTTTATCAAGAAAAATCATTCCAGGTTTATCTTCTTATAGTTTAGGTAATATTTGTGCTGATGAAAATATCCCTATTAACGGAAGACACAGAGCAAAAGGTGATGCTGAAGCTACCACAGAGTTATTCAGAAGATTAATAGAACGAGATAATAATTTCATAATTAATTCTTTTTTAAACTCACGCTCTAGAGAAGCTTCGTTACCCCCACTTTTAGACAAAAAAGTAGTTGATAATTTACCTGAAACTTTTGGTGTATATTATTTTAAAAATTCAGCTAAAGAA
>OLII01000377.1_pt1 | contig 17170 bp, 19 predicted proteins | sample 1609481 | NCBI WGS metagenome assembly OLII01 (sample SAMN05416859, study PRJEB24817) | seawater metagenome | isolation source: Sea water | place: Canada:Atlantic | collected 2013-11 | reverse complement strand
CTTTGTCTTTGTCGCGCTCTGTCCATTTATGAATTCAAGTCCGACAGGCTGCTAGGCCCAGCCGGGCCTGTGCGGCGGGTAGCGCCTGGGTGTCGAACAGGCCCTGGCCGGCCAGGGCCTGCAACGCGCTGAAGGTTATCCAGCGCCGATCCAGGCAGTTGCCCGGCGCCAGGCTGTCGGCGCCCAGTGCGGTGAAGGGCGCCGTGACATGCGGGGCAAGCTGGTCGGCGATGTGCTGGGCATAGCCGGTCACGGCGATCACCGGCGTGCTGGCCGACATCAGGCAGTACTGCAGGTAGCTCTTGCGTGGCGCGGCCTCGGGGTGCAGGCGGTTCCAGCGCGCGGCATCGTCGCTGTCACGGGCCAGGCGCGTGTAGCTGGGGCAACTCCACAACTGGCTGGCGATGCCCCAGTGCGTGTCGAGCAGCACCGCGGCGGCGCGCACCTCCCGGAGCATGGCGCCGGCGCCCAGCAGGCGTACCTGGGGACGGGCAGCGCTGGTGGGCTGCAACGGGTACATGCCCAGGAATGCATCGCTGCAATCGTCGTGTGCCGGTTCATCGGCTGCCGGCGGCTGGTCGTGCAGGGTCATGTAGTAGAAGCCTTGGCGCCCCTGTACGTACAGCTCGTCCAGCGCCGCCAGCAGGATGGCCTGGGCCTCGGCAGCGCTGGCGGGGTCGTACGGGCGGCACTGGGCGTTGGCCGACAGCCACAACGGCAGCCACGGGTGCGCGCCCTTGGGCCAGCGCGAGGCGGCCGATTCCAGGTCGTTGAACACGATGCCGCGGTGGCCGATCTGCTCGGCCAGCATCGACACGCGGGCCGAGCTCGGCGACTGGGTGAGGTAGATCAGCGGGCGTTCGCGGCTGGGCGCCTGCTGGCGAAACCAGATGCCCCAGGGGCTGACCACCTCGCTCGCGCTGTCGGCGCGATCATTGATCACCCACAGGTTGCCCGCCACGGCCGGGTCGTGCTCGATGCGGTGCACGGTCTGCAAAATCTGCAACAGCGGCGAGTGCGACGCTGCGCCGGTCGACGGCAGGCCGGCCTCGATGCTGCGAATGCAGGCGTGGGCGGCCAGTCGGGCAGGGGGGATGGCAGGCAGTGAATCCACGGGGCAGCTCCATGATCGGTCCTTGGCAGAAGCGCAAGGGATACTGCAATCTGATTGCAAATGCAATCAGATGCTGTCGGCACGATCAGGGCGCTGCGCTTTCAGGTATGGGGCACCGCGGCGGCGGCTGCGTTGCCCGCATACTGGGGCTTGAGGTGGCCTTGTTCGTCCAGCAGGTAGGCGTCCATGATTTCCCGGACCACCGGCCCGGCCACGCGCCCACCGGCCTCGCCGTTCTCGATCATCACCGCGATGGCGATGCTCGGGTGGTCGGCGGGGGCAAAGCCCACGAACAACGCGTTGTCGCGGTGGCGCTCCAGGGTCTTGTCGCGGTTGTAGCGTTCCCCCTGCTTGATCGCTACCACCTGCGCAGTGCCGCTCTTGCCGGCGATGCGGTACTGCGCCCCGGCAGCGGCGGCGCGGGCGATGCCGCGCGGGGCGTGCATGACCATCTGCATGCCCTGGTTGACCTGGTCCCAGGCGTGGCGGTCATGCAGCACGATGTCGGGCATGGGGTTGGGGTCTACCGGCGGCTGGTCGCCGATGCTCATGGCCAGGTGCGGGCGGTGCCACACGCCCTTGCTGGCCAGCAGGCTGGTGGCCTGCGCCAGTTGCAGCGGGGTGACCTGCATGTAGCCCTGGCCGATGCCCAGGATCAGGGTTTCGCCGGGGTACCAGGCCTGGCGCCGGTTGGCGCGTTTCCAGGCGGGCGAGGGCATCAGGCCGGGTGACTCTTCGAACATGTCCAGCGAGACCTTCTGGCCCAGGCCGAATTCGCTCATGTAGTCGTGCAGGCGCTCGACCCCCAGCTTGTGCGCCAGGTCGTAGAAGTAGGTGTCGTTGGAACGCATGATGGCGCTGTACATGTCCACCCAGCCGTCGCCGCTGCGGTTCCAGTTGCGGTACTTGTGGTCGTAGTTGGGCAGCTCGTAGTAGCCGGGGTCGAACACCCGGCTGGCCGGGGTGATCACGCCGCTGTCGAGGCCGGCGATGGCCACCTCGGGCTTGATCGTCGAGCCCGGGGCGTACAGGCCGCGCAGCACGCGGTTGAACAGTGGCCGGTCGATGGAATCGCGCAGCTCGGCGTACTGCCTGAAGCTGATGCCCTTGACGAACAGGTTGGGATCGAAGCTGGGGTTGCTGACCATCGCCAGCACCTCGCCGGTGGCCGGGTCCAGCGCCACCACCGAACCACGGCGATCGCCCAGGGCCTTTTCGGCGGCCAGCTGCAGGTGCGCGTCCAGGCTCAGGGTGATGTTCTTGCCGGGCACCGGGTCGTGGTGGCGCAGCACGCGCATGATGCGGCCCTGGGCGTTGGTCTCGACCTCTTCGTAGCCCACCTGGCCGTGCAGCTGGGCCTCGTAGAAGTGCTCGATGCCGGTCTTGCCGATGGACTGGGTGCCACGGTACTCGGTGGCATCGAGGGTCTTGGCTTCTTTCTCGTTGATGCGCCCCACGTAGCCCACCGAGTGGGCAAAGTGCGCGCCCATGGGGTATTCACGAATGAACTGCGGCTCCACGTCCAGCCCCGGCAGACGGAACTGGTTGACCGCGATCAGGGCGATCTGCTCTTCGCTCAGGCCGAACATCAGCGTCACCGGCTCGAACGGCTTGCGGCCACGGCGCAGGTCCTTCTCGAAGCCCTGGCGGTCCTCCTCGCCCAGGCCCAGGATCTGCACCAGGCTGTCGAGCACCCTGGGCGTGTCGCCAGCACGCTCGCGGGTCATGGTGAGGTTGAAGCTGGGCTTGTTGTCGGCCAGCACCTCGCCGTTGCGGTCGTAGATCAGCCCGCGCTCGGGGGCGATGGGCAGCACGTGCACGCGGTTGTTCTGCGACACGGCGGCATGGTAGTCGTGCTGCACCACCTGCAGCACGTACAGCCGCCCCACCAGCACCGCCACCAGCACCAGTACCAGCAGCGCACACGCGATCAGCCTGCGGTTGACCAGGTGCGTTTCTTTCTCGTGGTCCTTGAGGGGGATAGGCTGGGGCATGTGCAGGCTCTTGCGGAAAACGGATACATCACCGGCCTGGGAGCAGGCAGTGAACGGGCGCGATGGCTTGAATGAACGGCGATCCTACGCAAGCTGCTGCGGTGCCTCAAGGCCGGTTGTCCGCAGGCGGGCGAGGGTGCGCCGAGGTTCCCCGGTTAGCGGGGCGCAGCGTTCATGAAGATTTTTTCATGAAGGCCGCAGCGGCCCGGTCGACAGGCTGCGCTTGCATGCGTGGCGATCTGCGAATACTGTATGGATAATCAGTATCGAGGTGGACCCCATGCAGCTCATCGCCAAGCTCGGCATCCTGGCCGATGCCGCCAAGTACGACGCCTCGTGCGCCAGCAGCGGCGCCCCCAAGCGCAGCTCGCGCGGTCGCGACGGCCTGGGCGCCACCGATGGCATGGGCATCTGCCACAGCTACACCCCCGACGGGCGCTGCGTGTCGCTGCTCAAGGTGCTGCTGACCAACTTCTGCCTGTACGACTGCCAGTACTGCGTCAACCGCCGCTCCAGCAACGTGCCGCGGGCACGCTTCACGCCTGAGGAGGTGGTGCGCCTGACCCTGGATTTCTACCGGCGCAACTGCATCAGCGGGCTGTTCCTCAGCTCGGGCATCATCCGCTCCGCCGACTACACCATGGAACAGTTGATTCGCGTGGCGCAGCTGCTGCGCGAAGAGCACAACTTTCGCGGCTACATCCACCTCAAGACCATCCCCGACGCCGACCCGCTGCTGATCGAGCAGGCCGGGCGGCTGGCCGACCGCCTCAGCGTGAACATCGAGCTGCCCACCGAAGCCAGCCTGCAGCGCCTGGCGCCGGAGAAGCAGGTGCGTACCATTCGCCAGGCCATGGGCACCATCCACCACGGCCAGCAGGCGGTGGCCGGTGAAGTCAACGCACCGCGCTTCACCCCTGCCGGGCAGAGCACCCAGATGATCGTGGGCGCCGATGCCACCGACGACCACACCATCCTGGGCAATGCCGAATCGCTGTACCGGGGCTATGGCCTTCGGCGTGTGTACTACTCGGCGTTCAGCCCGATCCCCGACAGCCCCACCAGCGTACCCCTGGCCGCGCCGCCGCTGCTGCGCGAGCACCGCCTGTACCAGGCGGACTTTCTCATGCGCGGCTATGGCTACAAGGCCGGCGAACTGCTGGGCGGCGCGGGCAACCTGGCGCTGGACATCGACCCCAAGCTGGCCTGGGCCCTGGCCAACCGCGAGGTGTTTCCGCTGGATGTGAACCGTGCCGAGCCGGCGTTGCTGGCGCGCATTCCCGGCATCGGGCTGCGCAGCGTGCAACGCCTGGTGGCGCTGCGCCGTGAACGGCGCATTCGCTATGACGACCTGATCCAGCTGCGCTGCGTGCTGGACAAGGCGCGCCCGTTCATCGTCACCAGCGACTACCGCCCGCCCCAGTCGGAAACCCGCAGCGGCCTGCTGCGCGAACGCCTGCGCGAGCCGCAGGCACCGGTGCAGATGGGGTTGTGGGGATGATCGCACTGGACTGCGACGAGCACTTCGACACCTGGCGCGACCAGGCCCGCGTGCTGCTGGGCCACGGCATCGACCCCACCGAGGTGGTGTGGGCCCACGGCCCGGTGCACGATCTGCTGGCGGTGCCGGCGGTGTTGCCGCAGGGCCCCGGGCCGTTTCGCACACGGGTGCCGGCCGCCTTGCTGGATCAACTTGAGCAGGCCGCCCGCTACTGTGGCGAGCAGCGCTGGAACCTGCTGTATGAAGTGCTGTGGCGCGTGGCCCATGGCGACCGCACCGCCATGCTGGCGGGCGACCGGCTGGGCAGCGAGCTGCAGCGGCGCATCAAGCAGGTCAGCCGCGAGGCCCATCACCTGCATGCCTTCGTGCGCTTCGTGCCATTGCCGGCGGCACTGGCCGAGCAACTGCAACTGGACCTGGTGGCCTTCCATGAACCGGCCCACGACATTCTGCAAAGCGCCAGCGGCCACTTTGCCGACCGGCTGGGCCGCCAGCGCTGGCTGATCGCCACGCCACGCGATGGCATCCGCTTCGATGGCAGCACCCTGGACTACCGACGGCACTGTCCCGAGCAATGGCGCCAGTGGGCCTGCCACGCCGACGACCCTGGCGCCGAGCTGTGGCGCACCTACTACCGGCACACCTTCAACCCGGCACGGGTCAACCCCGACGCCATGCGCCAGCACATGCCGGGGCGCTTCTGGCGTCATCTGCCCGAAGGCCCGCTGATCGCGCGGCTGGTGGGCCAGGCGCGCCAGGGCAAGCAGCGCGACGGCCAGGCGCAGGAGGTGGGGCAGCAGGGCGGCAAGCGCATCGGGCGCGGGGATTCGTCAACGCGCTGAGGGCCGCCTTTCCATATGCCACCCTGGCTGTGTATGATCGGCGCGGGCCGATGCTGCCCGCCGCTCGCTCCCGTTGGGAAAGGTGAAAGCATTGCAGTTACCCCTGACGCGATCATTCTCTTGAACGTCGAGGCCTGGCAACGCGAGCCACACACTGCCTCGGCACCAGGAGCACATGATGATCTCGATCGAACAGGCCAAACAGATGGCCAAGCGTCTGCGTACCGCCCTGCAGGCGCAGAACCCGCCGCTGACCCACTCCGGCGCACTGGAGCTGGTGGCGCAGCAGTTGGGCTACAAGGACTGGAACACCGCCTCGGCCCTGCTTGCCCCCGCCACCCCTGCAAGCGAAGTGAGCTTCGACAAGCCTATCCCCATCCTGCGCATGTTCGACGAAGCCAAGGCGCGCGAGTTCTACCTCGACTTCCTGGGCTTCAGCGTGGAGTTCGAACACCGCTTCGAAGCCGACCTACCGCTGTACCTGGGCATCGTACGCAATGGGCTGCAACTGCACCTGTCCGAGCACCACGGCGACGCGAGCCCTGGCTCGACGGTGTTCATCCCCATGCACAACATCGAGCAATTGCGCGACGAGCTGCTTGCCAAGCGCTACGGCTATGGCCGCCCAAACATCGTCGAGCAGGGCTGGGGCAAGGTGCTTGAGGTGTACGACCCGTTCGGCAATCGCATTCGCTTCTGCCAGGGCTGACCGGCCTTTCCCCCCGGCTGAAGATGCGCCGTTTGTTCAAGCGGAGCAGGCTGCGGCTACACGAAACTCCAGGCTCTGACCTGCCTGGAGTTTCACGATGCGAACCCTGTACGCCCCTGTATTTTTCCTTGGATTCGTCGGCTCGGCCGTGTGGCTGCTGGACGAGGGCGCAAGCCTTGGCTGGTTGCCGGTTCTGCTGTTGCTGGCGATTGGCGTGTCGCTGCTGTGCGAGCGGCTGTGGCCCTATCGCGAGCGTTGGAATGTTAGCCAGGGCGATGGCACCCGGGACGTGATTCACGCGGGGGTGAACGAGGCGCTCAACGCGGCCGGCATTGCCGCCATCCCCCTGATTGCCCTGGTGCTGCCCGATACCGGCCTGTGGCCGAGCGACTGGCCGCTGGCGCTGCAGCTGTTGCTGGCGTTGCCGGTGGCAGACCTGGGCATCACCCTGGTGCATTACGCCAGCCACCGCCTGCCGTTGCTGTGGCGCCTGCACGCCGTGCATCACAGCGTGACCCGAATGTACGGCTTCAACGGGCTGATGAAGCACCCGCTGCACCAGATGCTCGAAGCGCTGGGCGGCACCTTGCCCTTGCTGCTGTGCGGGTTGCCGCTGGATGTGGCGGCCTTGCTGGCGTTCAGCATATCCATCCAGCTGCAGTTGCAGCACAGTAACGTCGACATGCGCATCGGCTGGCTGCGCCATGTGTTTGCCTGGGCGCCGGTGCACCGGCTGCATCACCTCAAGTACGGCACCACGGGGGATGTGAACTTCGCGCTGTTCTTCAGCGTTTGGGACCGCCTGCTGGGTACCGCCTTGCACCTGCCGCACTATCACCTGGCGGACGACGACCTGGGTATCGGCGACTTTCCGGACTACCCGGTGGGCTACGGCGCGCAGTTGCGCCAACCCTTTCGCCGCGACCAGCCCGAGCATCCACCTGCCGTACTGCCCGATGCCCTGAGCCGTGCGCTAGTCCAGCAGCCTTAGGCGCAGGTGGCGCAGGGTACGGTCGGCACGGATGCCGAACTGCTGGCGCACGCTGCGTGACAGGTGGGCCGAGTCGGCAAAGCCTGCGCAGGTGGCTGCCTCGGTCAGGCTGCTACCGCCCAGTGCCAGCTGCAAGGCCACGCGCAGGCGTTGCCACAACACCAGGCGGCGCACCGACAGCCCCAGTTGACCGCTGAACAGGCGCTCCAGCTGGCTGAGCGACAGCGCCGCCTCACTGGCCAGCTGCGCGGCGGGCAGGGTGTTTTCATCCAGTGCACGCACCCGTTGCAAGGCGGTGGCCAGGCGCGGATGCAAAGGGCGCCGGGGCAGGGCGCGCAAGCGTTGGTTCAGGCCCTCCAGGTCTGCGCCGGCGTCTTCGCAGAGCTGGCGCAGCACCGGCAGTTCGAAAGCCAATGGCTCGGCAAACAGCGTGATCGCCGGTTGCTCGCTGAGAATCGCATGCGGCTGCCCGGAGGCAATGAGCAGCAGCGGCCCGCACTCGACCTGGCCCTGGATCGACGCCTGCACCGGGGCAGCGCAGGCGATCAGTACCTGGTGGGCATAGTGGGCATGGGCCTGGGTTTGCCCGACCTGCCCGGCCACCAGGCAGTAGTCGGTGGCCAGCCACAGGTCGCCTTGCCAGGGTTCGTTGGGTGCGCGGTGGATAGTGGTGCTCCTGAATGAGGCTGAAGGCGGGCGGCGAGGTTACAACGGCAAGGGCCGGTCCTGCACCACGCGCTTCATCACCAGGGTGGAGGTGAGCCGCTGCACGTTGGGCAGCGACGACAGGCTTTCATCATAGAGCCGCTGGAAGGCCGGCAGGTCCTGGGTGATCACGTGCAGCAGGTAGTCCGGCTCGCCGAACAGGCGCTGCGCATCCACCACCTGTGGCAACGCCACCAGTGCGTTCTCGAACGCCTCGACCGCCGTGCGATCGCCCTCGCGAAGGGTGACGAAGACCATGGCGGAAAAGGTCAGGCCCAGGGCAATGGGGTCCAGTTTCGCCCGATAGCCCAGCAGCACCCCCGATTCTTCCAGGGCACGCACCCGCCGGTGACAGGGGGAGAGGCTCAACCCCACCCGCTCGGCCAGTTCGGTGATAGAAAGGCGCCCGTCTTTTTGCAGTTCGGCAAGAATGTTCCGGTCGATGCGGTCCATCTGGAAGGATCTTCCCCTATTGGCCTATGTCGCGATTATCTTCGAAAGAAAATTCTAGCAAGATTTCATTATTGTTCCTGCATCAATTTGCTTGTGGAGCAGGACGATGCAGCCAACCGTGGATCAACCCCTGGCGTGGGTAGCGCCATGACCCTGAATGTTTTCGTGGCGTTCTGGGCGGTGTCGATGTTGTTCATCATCACGCCGGGTGCGGACTGGGCCTATGCGATATCGGCCGGGCTGAAGGGGCGGGTGGTATTGCCCGCCGTGGCCGGGCTGTTGTCGGGGCATCTGATCGCGACACTGATCGTCGCCGCCGGGGTGGGCACGCTGGTGGCGGGGCATCCGTTTGCGCTGTCGGTGCTGACGGTGGCCGGGGCCGGGTACCTGCTATGGTTGGGCATCGGCATGCTGCGGCACCCGACTGTGCCCCAGGCGGACCAGGTGCAGGTAGCCGGTGCGTGGCAGCGCTGGGCGGTGAAGGGCCTGTGTGTGAGCGGCCTGAACCCCAAGGTGTTCCTGCTGTTTCTGGCATTGCTGCCACAGTTCACCGACGCCACGGCGCCGTGGCCGGTACCGCTGCAGATCGTGGCGCTGGGGCTGGTGCATGCGCTCAGCTGCGGGGTGATCTACCTGTTGGTGGGCTTTGGTTCGCAGGCCGTGCTGGGCGCGCGGCCTGCGGCGGCGCTGTGGGTCAGCCGGGTGTCGGGGGCGGCGATGGTCATCATCGCGCTGGTGCTGCTGGGCGGGCAGCTACCCAGGTAGGCAGAATGTACGCGGCAATCGAACAGGGGGAGTGCCATGAAGAGCTTGAGAGCACGGGCCGTACAGGGCCTGGAGGTGGGGGCGCAACTGAGCGTGAGCCGGTGCTTCACCGATGAGGACATCCGCTGCTTTGCGCAGCTTTCGCGGGACTACAACCCCGTGCACTACGATGCCGCCTCGGCCGAACTGCGCAGGTTCAGGTCGATCATTTCCCATGGCCTGCTGACGGCCAGCCTGGTGACCGAGATCGGCGGGCAGATCGGCTGGCTGGCGACCAGCATGAGCTTCGAGTTCAAGCGGCCGGTGTATGCCGGCGATGCAATCACCTGCCACTGGCTGATCGTGGACAAGGACGAGCGCGGGCATGCGCGGGCGCAGTTGAGCATCGTCAACGCGCAGGGCGAAACCGTGCTGGAAGGCATGACTACCGGGGTGTTGCCGAACGCAGCGGCGCGTGAACGCATGGCGCAGCTGTTGGCCGAGGGCGACCCCGGCAACCTGGCTGCGGCAGGTGCCTAGGGCGCCGGCACGCGGCAGGGTTCAATTGCGAAAGTACAGCTCGTCCAGCTGGCGCCGACGGATCGCCACGTACTGCTCCCACACCTTGGGGAACTCCGCTTCGCGGATGAACGGGAAGGTGAGGTACACGAATCGCCCCTTCACTTGAATGTACTGGCGTGCACGCTGGAAGGCCGGCTGCTCGGTCAATGCGATGCTCTCGTCGTAGCCGTCGTGATAGTGACGAATATCCACCCGGTGCGGGGCAAGCATGCCGCGGGCAAAGTCGATCACCCAGCCGGTGCCCACCGAGGTGCTCAGGTAACCGTAGACGCCGTCCTCCGACAGCTGCAGGCACGCCTTGGCCTGCGTGCCGTCGTCATCGTTCACCAGCACGATCTGGTCGTTGAAGTACTGGATGGATTGCCCCTGCGGCCCGTGCAGCACCAGGTTCCAGCCTTCGGCATCCATGCGGAACTCGCCCTGGTTGGCAAACTCGGCGATCCATCCGTTTGACAGCTCGATTCTGTGGTTGGTCATGGGGGTGGGGGTCCTGAGGGATAGGGCAGGCAGTTGCTTCAGCTGTGCTCGATCAGCATGACAGCAACGGTATCGGGCTCCAAGGCTTCGAACACATGGGGCTGGTTGGCCGGGTAGCGCAGGTAGTCGCCGGCATGCAACAGCACCGGTGCACTGGCCGGGCCTGCGCTGGCGGCCCCCTGGCACACGAATACATGCTCGAAAGTGCCCGCCGGGTGCGCCTGGGAATGGTGCGGCTGGCCGGGCTGGGCATGCACGCGGTACAGGTCCCGGCGTATGCCGGGCGGGCAGTCGGCGAGCAGGGTCGCCGCGTAGTCGGCGTCGTCGGCCTTGAGCGCCGCACCTTCGCCTGCGCGAATCACCGTGACCGTCTGCGCCGGCTGCTCGAAGAACCGCGTGACCTGAATGCCCAGTGCCGTGGCCAGCGCCCACAGGGTCTCGATGCTGGGGTTGCCAAGGCCGGACTCCAGCTGCGATAGCGTGGATTTGGCCACGCCGGCGCGGCGCGCCAGATCGCTGACGGACATCCCCGACTGCAAGCGCTCGCGCCTGATGGCCTGGGCCAGAATCATGATCGGCGCATCGTTCGATATAATGGTCATTTGTTCGTTATGAGTTGACTGGGAGAGAGGGCGGCGGACATTATGGCACCCACTCGTTCGTTTTGATGGATTTTGTTCGATGACACAGCCTTCTGTTTTTACCTCGACGGGACACCGCGCGCCATGAATGCACGTTCACGCGGCACCCTCGAAATGGTCACCGCCATGTGCATTTCTGGCACTGTTGGCTGGTTCGTGGTGCAGTCGGGCCAGTCACCTTCGTCGATGGTGTTCTGGCGCTGCCTGTTCGGCGCCGCCGTGATGGCCCTGGCGTGCTGGGCGCTGGGGGTGTTTGGCACGCTGCGCCCGACCCGCGCGCAGTGGGGGTGGATGCTGCTGGGTGGCGTTGCGCTGGCCTGCAACTGGCTGCTGCTGTTCAGCGCCTACAGCCAGGCCTCCATCGCGGTGGCCACGGTGGTCTACCACACGCAACCCTTCATGCTGGTGGGGCTGGGCGTGCTGCTGTTCGGCGAGCGGATTTCGGCCAGTGGTGCCGGCTGGTTGGGCCTGGCGTTTGTCGGCATGCTGCTGATTGTGACGGCCAAGACGGGGGCGGCCGGGGAAAACTACCTGATGGGTGTGATGCTCGCGCTGGCGTCGGCCTTGCTGTACGCGATTGCGGCGATCATCGCCAAGCGCCTGCAGGGCGTGCCGCCGCACCTGATCGTGCTGGTGCAACTGCTGGTGGGCGCGGCCATGCTCTGGCCCTGGGCGCAGGTGCCGGACATGACCGCACAGCCCCAGGCCTGGGCCTACCTGCTGACCATTGGCGCGGTGCATACCGGGCTGATGTCGACCCTGCTGTACGGCGCCATCCAGAAACTGCCCACGGCGCTGATCGGCGCCCTGTCGTTTCTGTACCCGGCGGTGGCCATCCTGGTCGACTGGCTGGCCTTCGATCACCCCCTCAGCGCGCTGCAGGCAGCCGGGGCGCTGGCCATATTGCTGGCGGCGGCCGGCATGAACCTGGGCTGGCGCCTGGGCCCAAAGCCGGCCCTGAATACCTGAGTTAGACCACCGCGTGCCCTGGGCCGCACTGGTCGAGCGTGGCCAGGTAAACACTGGGCGGGGCGCCCAATTGACGGTGGAACATGCTGGAAAAGGCGCTGGGGCTGTCGTAGCCCAGCTCCAGCGCGACCCGTGTGACCGAGGCGCCGGCCGCCAGGCGGGTGACGGCAGCCATCAGGCAGGCCTGCTGGCGCCAGGTGCCGAATGAAAGCCCGGTTTGCTGGCGGAACAGGCGGCTGAAGGTTCTTGCACTGCAATGCAGGGCACTTGCCCAGGACTCGGCGCTGGTGTCGATGCGGGGTTGGCGCAGGAAGTTGCGACATAGTTCGGCCAGCCGCGGGTCGTTTGGCAAGGGTGCGAACAGCGCCAGGCTCGGCGCGCTGCGCAGCTCGTGCAGTACCAACTGAATCAGATGCCCGTCGCGACCGTGTGTTTCATACAGTGCGGGTACGTGCGCCGTGGCCAGCAACAGGTGGTGGAGCAGGGGCGAGACCACCAGGGCCTGGCACTGCGAGGTATCACGCACAGGCTGCGCCGGCTCTATGTACAGACTGCGGGTGCTCACCCCGCGCATCAGCACCTGGTGCGGCTTGCCGGCGGGTATCCACACCCCGCTACCGGGCGGAATCACCCAGCTGCCGTCCTGGGTTTGGACCTCCATCAGGCCACTCATGCCATACAGAAACTGTGCGCGCCGATGCACATGGGTGGGCAGCAGTGTGTCGGGCGGGTAGTCGGTACCGATGGCGAGCACCGGGCGGGCGACGGCGTCGACGCTGGCGAGCGGAATATTGAGCATGTGAAGCACCTTGGCCGGAACGCGAGGATTATTGGCCAATTCGCGAGGGCTGGCCACATGTCTGGCCGTTAACGTGTGGCTCCCCCCTTGTGTTGGAAGCGATGCATGTTCTGGTTTCTGCTGTGTGCGTTCGGTGTGGTAGCCGGTGTGACGACTGTGCTGTTCGGCTTTGGTGGCGGCTTTGTGGCGGTGCCGCTGCTGTTCACCCTTATCAGTGTGAGCCATGCGCCGGGGTCGGCCATCGGCGAGGCCGCGATGCATATCGCCGTGGCCACCTCCACGGCGGCGATGATCTTCGGCGCAGGCCTTTCGACCTTGCGCCATGCCCGTGCGCGCACCTTGCAGTGGCCTGTGGTGCGGCCGTTGCTGGGTTACGTTGCGCTGGGTGCAGTGCTGGGCGCATGGGCCGCCACGCAGGTGCAAGGGGCGTGGATACGCTGGCTGTTCATCGGCTACCTTGGCCTGACCATTCTTGATGCCGTGTTGCGCCCGGGGTTTACCGTGAGCACAAGCGATGGCATGCGCCCGCTGGGCCGTCGAGCCAGCGCCGTGATCGGTGTCGGCATGGGCGCCGTGGCCGCATTCCTGGGTGTAGGCGGCAGCGTGATGAGCGTGCCGCTGATGCGCAGGCGTGGGGCGAGCATGGCCGTGGCGACGGCGTCGGCCAACCCGCTGTCGCTGCCGATGGCGATTGCCGGTACTGCCGCCTACGCCGTGCTTGCGTGGCGCACCGAAGTGCTGGGGCCCTGGTTTGCCGGCTATATCGACGTGCGTGCCCTGGCCGTGCTGGTGCTGGGTTCGTGGTGCGGCATTCGCCTGGCCGCGCCGTGGATCGGGCGCATGCCCGACGCGCTGCATGTGAAGTGCTACCTGGCCCTGCTGGGGGTGGTGCTGGTGGTGATGGTGGTTGCCTGACTAGCCCAGCCAGACGCTCAGCAACACTGCAGCCAGCGCGACCAGTGCCGTGTTGAGGCACACCAGCGCAAAGCCGAAGCGCACCAGTTCGCCTTCTTCACTGGTGCTGGTTCTGGCCAGGCCCAGGATCAGCATCACGATCGACAGCGAGCCCAGCGCCGCATGCCCCGCCGCGCTGTTCTGCACCGCCGCGAGCAACAGGCGGCCGTGTTCGGGCAGCATGGCGATGGCGGGCATGAAGATCGCATTGCCGCCCACGTTCGAGCCGGTCATGTAGCCGGACAACCCGCCCAGCAGGGCGACCAGCAACGAGGCGGTGGACGGTGCCAGGCCGGTCAGCAGCTGCATCAGGCCCGTCAGAAAGCCGGCCTTGACCATCAACTGCGACATGGCGAGAAAAAAGAAGATCGTCAGCAGGGGCCGCTTCGCCCGGGCCAGCAGTGCGGTGCCGATGCGGGTGCCCGGCACCGGCAGGGACGGTGCGCTTCGCGCGTGAAACCCCAGGCCCACCAGCACCAGGATCAGTGCCACGCCCGGCGAGGCAAGCGGCTTCCAGGTGACCTGCGCGCCCTGGACGACCCACAGGTTCTGCCAGCCGGTGATGGCCCACAGCGCCTTGAGCGCGACGATGCTGGTGATCAGCACCAGGTAAGGCCACGCCTGGCGCGGCCATTGTCGCGCCCCGCGTGTGCCGCCGTGGTTGTGCAGGCGCCACAGCCCGCTGGCCAGTACGACGGCTGCGCTCACCAGGCCCGCCGCCACGCCGGCTACCTCCGGCCCCAACCCGCGGCTGCTGCTATAGAGCACCCCCACGAATACCAGCCAGCCAGCGCCCAGCACCATCCATTCGCGCAAGGTGCGAACCTCGGCCAGGTACAGCGCCATCGCCCCGAGCGCGAGAAACACCGGTGCGCTGGTCAGCGCCGAAGTGGCTGCCAGCGCCGCAGCGTCCAGATGGGCCAGGGAAGCGCCGATCACCGATGCCAGGCCCAGCGTGCCCCACGGCATGATCGCCATGCCGGCCAACGCGATACGCAGCGCCACCCGGCGGTCGAACAGGCTGAGCAGCAGCGGCACGGTGGCGATCAACGACACGCCAAAGCCGGTCATGGCTTCGAGCAACGGGGCCAGCCCGAGCACGATGAACACCACCTGGTCGCCGCGCCCGAGCCCGAGCGAGCGTACCCACTGGCTGAATGCCAGGTTCACGCCCAGGCGCTCGATGAAGATCACGAAGGCCAGCCCCGGTACGATCACGAACGCGGTGCTGGCAAACAGCACGGCAGTGTCCTGGGCGGCCGCCACCAGGCTGCCCAGGCGCCACGTATCGGCAGCACCGACCAGCCACAGCACCATTACCAGCAGCGTACCGGCGATGGCGGCATGCACGGGTGGGCGGCGCAGCACCACCAGCATGGCCGTGACCAGCAGCACGGGCGACAGATGAAACAGTGCGAGCATGCGAGCAATATCCTGTGTGAGTCCCGACCAGGGCTGCGACTGCAGGCTGGGGCTCGATAATATTTCTCGCTGTCAGATAAAGGGGCGCGGATTTCTGGTAGTTTTCGAGAAAATTTCTCGCAGGGTTTCCATGGCCATTCACGATGTAGCGGCTGAGCCGCTGGACAAGTTCGACCGCGCCATTCTTGACCTGGTGCAGCGCGACAACACCGTGCCGCTGCGGTTGGTGGCCGAGCAGGTCAACCTGTCCACGGCGGCGGTGCAGCGGCGCATCAAGCGCATGGAGGAGCGGGGCGTCATCACCGCCAATGTCGCCGTCGTCGACCCTACTGCGGTGGGTCGGCCGATCACCATCATCGTGGAGGTGATGGCCGAGCGCACCAGCCTCGATGCGCTGGAGGCCATGAAGGCGCACTTTGCGGTGCCTGAAGTGCAGCAGTGCTACTACGTCACTGGCGAGGTGGATTTCGTGCTGGTGCTGACCGTGGCCAGCATGCAGGAGTACCAGGCGTTGGCGCGGCGGTTGTTTGCCGAGAACGCCAATGTCACCTGGTTCAAGACCATTGTGGCGCTGGACCGGGTGAAGGTCGGGTTGCAGGTGCCCAGCCTGTAGGAGCGGGCCTTGCCCCGCGATCTGGCGCGCAGCGCCAGCAGAACCTGCGACGCGACACCGCACACTTTCCAAGGTAACGATGTTGGTGCAGCATAGGCCCGCGTCGACAAAGGGACATGAGACTCGAATGAAGCTGATCGCTGCGCAAATCTCGGCCACCCCGGGGGATGTCGAAAAGAACCTCGCCCAACACATCGACGCTATCCACGCCGCCGCAAGCCAGGGAGCCGATGCGGTGGTCTTCCCCGAACTTTCGCTGACCGGCTACGAACCCGAACTGGCCGGTGGCCTGGCGATGGCGCCCACCGACAGCCGCCTCGATGCGTTCCAGGCCTTGAGCGATCGCTACACCCTGCTCATCGCTGTGGGTGCGCCAACCCAGGGGAGGGAGGGCACCCAGATCAGCATGATCGCCTTCCAGCCAGGGCTGCCACGCGCGGTGTACTCCAAGCAGCTTCTGCACGCCGATGAACTGCCTTTTTTCACGCCCGGTACCCAGCAGCAGGTGTTCCGCCAGGGCGGGCATGTTCTGGTGCCCGCGATCTGCTACGAATCCTTGCAACCCGCCCATGCATCCCAGGCCGCCGCGGCAGGTGCCCAGGTGTACCTGGCCAGCGTGGCCAAGTCGCAGAAGGGCGTGGACCTGGCCTGCAACCATTACCCGGCAATGGCCCGCAAGCATGGCATGACCGTGATCATGGCCAACTGCGTAGGCCCCGCCGACAACTTCATCGGTGCAGGCCAGTCCGCGGTCTGGAACCCGAATGGCGAGCGCGTCTGCACTGCCGACGCCACCCGGCAAGCCCTGATCGCATATGACACACGCACGGGAGAAGCGGGTACTGTCAGCCTGGCTTGAATCACCATCGCCACCCCAATTCGCTGACCACCGACCTGGTGGCCGCGCTCAACCCGGACCTGGACTTTGCCGAGGCGGTGGCCTCGGCTGTCGAAACGGGCTACCCCTGCGCCGGATAAGTGCTACCACCCCTGGGCCAGCGGCGCTGGCCCTTGCAAGGTGGGGAACAGCGGCAACACTTCTTCGGCCAATTCCTGAATGACCTCGTCAACCGGCCGCCGGGCCATCTGAATGCCCAGCGCCGCATGATTGACGCCCGCTGCCTTCCATTCGCCAAGCAACGCGATCAGCCCGTTGCGCCCGGTCTTGAGCACATACCCACCTTGCAACGGCGTGCGCGGGAAGTCGGGGTCTTCGTCCAGGTCGATCCACTCGTTGGTCATGTGCGGGCGAAACCCGCCGTTGGGGATCTGCGAGCGCCACGCCCGAACCTTTTCTGCCAGGCGAAGCGGGCCCTGCGCCGTGTGGGTGGCGTCCGGGTAGGTCAGCCAGCCATCGGCCTGCTCACCCAGCCACTGCAGGGATTGACGCGACGACCCCGTCACGATCAGCGGAATGCGCCCGGTGACCGGTTGTGGCAGTAGCTGCGTGCCGTTCGTCTGGCCCAGCGGCGAGCGGATGGTCGCAGGGCCCTGCGCCAGCAATTGCCGAAAGTAGTCCACGCTGTGGGCAAAGCGCTCACCGCGCTGGTCATGGGCCAGGCCGTAGGCCGGGAACTCCACGGCCCTGTCCCCCGACGCGATGCCCATCACCAACCGGCCGCCCGACAGGCCTGTCTCTTATACACATCTGACGCTGCCG
>OLII01000375.1_pt1 | contig 17206 bp, 11 predicted proteins | sample 1609481 | NCBI WGS metagenome assembly OLII01 (sample SAMN05416859, study PRJEB24817) | seawater metagenome | isolation source: Sea water | place: Canada:Atlantic | collected 2013-11 | reverse complement strand
CCAATAAACATGCCAATGGTCGCCATCACTTTAGGTCTTTGTTCTTCTCGACTTAAATCTGCTGCCAATGCTAATACCGCACTTGCTATCGCCCCCATGCCTTGAATCGCTCGACCTAATACCACACCGTAAATACTTTCAGACATTGCTGCAACGATACTACCGATGAGGAATACTACTAACCCGGCTAAAATAACCGGCTTTCGACCATATTTATCAGAAAGAATTCCCATAGGTATTTGTAATAAGGCCTGTGTTAAGCCATAAGCACCAATAGCTAAACCTAACCATATCGGGCTGTACCCTGTAAGCTGCTCACCATAAATAGCGAACACAGGAAGGATCATAAATAAACCTAACATGCGTACGCCAAACACACTGGCTAAGGAAAAGGCAGCTTTTTTCTCAATACGGTTTAAACCTGAAACACTCATAACGTTGCTAAAACCTAAAACAAAAGACGAACTTAAAAAATTTCCGCTAGTTTAGCATGCAAACTTACACAACAAAATCCTAACAACTAAAACAACAGACTAAACATTTAGCCATATCAAGCTTTGTTTATTTAACCTCAGTTCGGGGTGAGAGATAAGTTAACCACCTGTAAAAGTTATAGTTGCAGTTACAGCAACTCACTAGCTTGATAGTTTTTTTAATTCAAGGTGAATTCATTAATAATAGTTATTCTATTGTTCATGAGTTAACCGAAGAAGTAAGGAAAAATAGCTGCTAGGGAGCTATTTATTATCCCGAGCTGAGGTTAACTCCCCTATAGACATAACGCTAAAGCTTCATTTAAGCCTTACAAAAAGCACTGTAAAAATAAACAGTTTTTTTTAGCTGTTCTGCCCTTGATTGGTTTTTATAGCATGATTTCTATGTCATAATAGTCGGTTCAATTTTATCGCTATTTGAGTCAACACCGTATGAAAAACATTGAAGTCAGAGGTGCCCGCACGCACAACCTCAAAGACATTAGCTTAACAATCCCTCGAGATAAGCTTGTGGTAATTACCGGTCTTTCTGGCTCAGGGAAGTCTTCATTAGCCTTTGATACTTTGTATGCAGAAGGTCAACGTCGTTATGTTGAATCACTGTCTGCTTATGCTCGCCAATTTTTGTCCTTGATGGAAAAACCTGACGTTGATCATATTGAGGGGCTTTCTCCGGCAATTTCAATTGAACAAAAATCAACCTCACATAACCCACGTTCAACGGTTGGTACCATCACAGAGATATACGATTACTTACGTCTACTTTATGCCCGTGTTGGTGAGCCACGTTGTCCAGAACATGGTCAAGCTTTGGCAGCTCAAACTGTTTCACAAATGGTTGATAAAGTATTAGAACTTGAAGAAGGCACTAAAGTGATGTTGCTCGCCCCTGTTTTACAAGACAGGAAAGGTGAACACGTAAAACTACTCGATAACTTGGCAGCACAAGGTTTTATTCGTGCTCGTATTGACGGTGAAGTGTGTGACTTGTCTGATCCTCCGACATTAGAACTTCAGAAAAAACATACCATTGAAGTTGTTGTAGATCGTTTAAAAGTGCGTGACGGCATTCAACTTCGCTTATCTGAGTCTTTTGAAACTACCTTAGGGTTAACAGCCGGCACTGCAAAAGTCGCTTTTATGGACGAACCCGACAGAGAAGAGTTACTTTTTTCTGCCAACTTCGCGTGCCCACATTGTGGTTACAGCATGCAAGAGTTGGAGCCGCGTTTATTTTCTTTTAATAACCCCGCAGGTGCTTGTCAAACTTGTGATGGCTTGGGTCTTGAACAGTTTTTTGATAGTAGTCGCGTTATTGCTAATGAAGAGTTAAGTCTTTCCGGTGGCGCGGTACGTGGTTGGGATAAACGTAATTTTTATTACTTTCAAATGCTACAAGCACTTGCCGAACACTTTAATTTCGATGTCGACAAGCCATTTAAAAGCTTATCGAAAGACGCACAAAAAGCGGTGCTTTACGGTAGCGGTAAACAAGAAATTGAGTTTAAGTACATGAACGATCGCGGTGATGTCGTGGTACGTAAACATCCTTTTGAAGGCATCATCAATAATATGCAACGCCGTTATAAAGAAACGGAATCAAACGCAGTACGTGATGAGTTATCTAAGTACCTCAACTCGCAAAGTTGTCCCGACTGTAGTGGTAGTCGCTTGCGTCTTGAAGCACGTAACGTCTTTATCGATGACACGCCACTGCCTACGGTTGCAGAGTTTGCCATCAGTGATGCCCTGGATTTCTTCCAAGGTTTATCACTCACCGGACAAAAAGCACAAGTTGCTGAAAAGATATTAAAAGAAATAAATGAGCGTTTAGGCTTTCTAGTAAACGTTGGCTTAAATTATTTAAATTTATCACGTGGCGCTAATACTTTGTCAGGTGGTGAAGCACAGCGAATCAGACTTGCCAGTCAAATTGGTGCTGGTCTAGTCGGCGTAATGTATGTACTTGATGAGCCTTCAATTGGCTTACACCAACGAGATAATGAACGCTTGTTAAACACACTTATTCATTTACGCGATTTAGGCAATACCGTTATTGTGGTCGAGCATGATGAGGATGCTATTCGTGCTGCCGACTTTGTGATTGATATCGGCCCAGGCGCAGGTGTACATGGTGGCGATATTATCGCGCAAGGTACTGTCGATGATATTTTGCAATGTGACAAATCACTCACAGGTAAGTACTTATCAGGAATTGAGAAAATTGAAATACCTGCCAAGCGTCATCCGTTTGATAAAAAGAATGTTGTAAAACTTACTGGCGCCAGTGGCAATAACTTAAAAAATGTCAGTTTAACCATCCCTAATGGGCTGATGACCTGTATTACCGGCGTATCCGGCTCAGGTAAGTCAACACTGATTAACGACACTTTATATAAGCTTGCTCACACCGAATTAAATGGCGCAACAACTCAAGAGCCTGCGCCTTATAAATCAATTAAGGGCTTAGAGTTATTGGATAAAGTTATCGATATTGACCAAAGTCCAATTGGTAGAACACCACGTTCAAACCCTGCCACTTATACCGGCATTTTCACTGCCATTCGCGATATATTTGCCGCAACACAAGAGTCTCGCTCTCGTGGTTATAAGTCGGGCCGTTTTAGCTTCAACGTTAAAGGTGGTCGTTGTGAAGCCTGTCAAGGTGACGGCATGATCAAAGTTGAGATGCACTTTTTACCTGATGTTTATGTACCCTGTGATGTATGTAAGAGTAAGCGCTATAACCGTGAAACCTTAGAAGTGTTATACAAGGGTAAAAATATCCATGAAGTATTGGACATGACCATTGAAGATGCTTTTGAGTTTTTCAATGCGATTCCTGCGGTTAAGCGCAAGCTACAAACTTTATTGGATGTCGGTTTAGGTTATATAAAACTGGGACAGTCCGCGGTCACGCTATCTGGTGGTGAAGCACAGCGCGTTAAGTTATCAAAAGAGCTATCGAAACGTGATACCGGTAAAACCTTATATATTTTAGATGAACCAACTACAGGTTTGCATTTTCATGACATTAAGCAGCTATTGCAGGTTATCCATAGATTACGTGATCACGGAAACACCATAGTGGTGATTGAACATAACTTAGATGTGATTAAAACCGCAGACTGGATTGTTGATTTAGGGCCTGAAGGTGGTTCTGGTGGTGGTGAAATTTTAGTAAGCGGAACGCCTGAGCAAGTAGCAAAACATAAGACTTCTCATACCGCAAGATTTTTAAAACCTTTATTAGCTTAACGCTCTACCCAAATAGCGATTATATCGATAACCTCGATATCATACTTGCTTAGTCTGTTGTTTCAAAACTTGCCTAATGCTAAACATTTTAGCATTAGGCTTTTTATGCCATTTTTAAGGATTATGATGAAAATAAAAAATAGCGAGCGATTAAAATTTAGATTGATGGATAGTAATGATACGCAAGCGCTGTGGCAGTTAGATCAAGACCCAGAAGTAATGAAGTACTTAAATGGCGGTACGCCAACTAGCATGGAACAGGTTCATGAGTTATTGATCCCTCGCATGGAAAAGTATCGTGATGCCAAGAAAGGCTGGGGGATTTGGCAGGTTTCAGACAAAAACACTGATGAGTATTTAGGCTGGGTGTTAGTAAGACCAATGGCGTTTTTTACCAGTACGCCAGATTTTAAAGATTTAGAATTAGGTTGGCGTTTTTTCCAAAATTCTTGGGGCAAAGGTTATGCAACCGAAGCAGCTATTGCGATAAAAAACGCAGTGACTGCCAATACTGAAGTCACTCATGTCTCCGCGCTTGCTGTTGCCGATAACCTTGGTTCAATTAGCGTGATGAAAAAGATGGGCATGAAATTCGTTAGAGCTTACCTTCATAAAGATCCCATTGGTGATTTCGACGCAGTACATTATCAAATGCCTGTATCAAAGTAATAAGTCATAAATTCAAAGGAAAATTGCACATGCATACTCACTCTATGCATGCGCTAAAAGTTAACCCTGTTTAGACTTTAAATTGTGAAACCAATGAGTTTAAACTGCTCGCTAGCTCTTCTAAGTCTTTACTAGAGTGATGAGTATTCTCTGCCTCCACCGAAGTACTATCAGAAATTGTCGAAACATTGGTGATTTCACCTGCTAAGTCCATGATTAAATGATTAAAAACTTCCCCTCCCTTAATTTTCATCTTGGTAAGGTTACTTTCAACCACAAGAAAAAATAAGAACAATATAATTGTCATGAACAAATATTAGCCAAAAGTCTAATAGGTAAATTTTGTCGACAGTTTTACTATGACATTATAAATATAAGTTGAAAGGCCATGAGAATGCACTATTTAAAACAACAAGAGCAAGCAACAAAATCGCCCGCTGATTACTGGCAAGAGCAAGCTGAGCTCGTCGCTTGGTATAAAGCGCCACAAACAATATTGTCGACAAACCAAGATTCTTGGCATGATTGGTTTAAAGATGGTGAGCTAAACTCCTGCTATCTAGCATTAGACTATCATGTTGAGCAAGGCAGAGGCTCTCAAACTGCCTTAATTTATGATTCTCCTGTAACAGGACAGAAGCAGAAATTTAGCTATCAAGAACTGACGAGTTTAGTTGCCAAGTTTGCCGATGTACTGCGTGCTCAACAGGTGGAAAAAGGTGATCGTGTTCTTATCTATATGCCAATGATCCCACAAGCTGCAATTGCGATGTTAGCTTGTGCACGCCTTGGTGCAATTCATTCGGTGGTTTTTGGCGGCTTTGCTGCAAACGAGCTAGCTGTTCGAATTAACGATGCAGAGCCTAAAGTTATTGTCAGTGCCAGTTGTGGCATTGAGATAAGTAAAGTGATCCCTTATAAGCCACTTATCGATGAAGCAATCGCTACTGCTGCTCACAAACCATCTCGTTGTATTATTTATCAAAGACCAGAAGCTATTGCGCAATTAACAGAACCAACAGACATTGATTGGCAAACACAAATGGATGTTGCGGTAGAAATTCCACCGGTCCCGGTTAAAAGTACAGATCCGCTGTATATTCTTTATACCTCAGGCACGACAGGAAAACCTAAAGGTGTGGTACGTGATAACGGCGGCCACGCGACAGCCATGTTATATAGCATGAAAAATATTTACGGCATGAAGCAGGGTGATACTTTTTGGGCCGCTTCAGATGTTGGCTGGGTTGTTGGCCACTCTTATATTATTTATGGCACCTTAATGGCCGGCTGTACCACCATTGTTTATGAAGGAAAGCCGATAAAAACCCCTGATGCAGGCGCATTTTGGCGAGTGTGTAGCGAATACAAGGTAAATGCCTTATTTACTGCACCAACAGCATTTCGCGCGATTGGTAAAGAAGACCCCGAAGGTGATTTCCTTAAAGATTATGATCTGTCTGCTTTAAAGCGCTTGTATTTAGCGGGTGAACGTTTAGATCCTGCCACTTATCACTGGCTGAAAGAGAAAACCAACTTACCTATTATTGATCACTGGTGGCAAACAGAAACAGGCTGGGCAATTGCCAGCACGCCATTAAATGATGGCGATGGCAATATAGTAAAAACCAAAGCGGGATCGGCAGGTTTTCCGGTACCGGGTTTTAATGTGCAAATTTTAGATAGCCAAGGAAAACAAGTTGCCGCAGGAAAACAAGGTAATGTGGCGATAAAACTACCACTGCCTCCCGGTTGTTTAGCAACAATTTATCGCGATCCGCAGCGTTTAAAGTCAGGTTATCTAAGCACCTATCCTGGCTATTACATGACAGGAGATGGCGGTTTCATTGATGATGAAGGCTACCTTTTTATCATGGGGCGAACCGACGATGTCATTAACGTTGCAGGTCACAGGCTATCAACCGGTGAAATGGAGGAAGTGTTATCAGCGCACCCAGCGGTTGCTGAATGTGCTGTTGTTGGCATTAATGATGAACTAAAAGGTCAAGTGCCACTTGGCTTAGTCGTTATTAAAAATGGCATAACCGCAACGGATGAAGCACTAACAGCAGAGTTAAAGCAAAGTATTCGCAATGATATAGGCGCTATCGCCTCACTAAAGAATCTATATATTATTGAACGTTTACCAAAAACCCGCTCAGGAAAAATATTGCGGAAAACGCTTAGACAAATGATTGATGGCGATCAGGTAGAGATACCGTCAACAATCGAGGATAGTCAGGTCATCACAGAGCTTACAGAGAAGTTAGTTAATTTGAACTCGGTTTATAAATAGCTTAGCCGGCTAAATTTCATGAGGAAAGGAGCGTTTAATACAAGGAAGTGCAGATAATGCACTTCCTTAAAAAATTTAAATTAATAGTTTGAATATCTTAGGCTATTTTTAACTTTCTATCCTATATTAAGTGGTGCTGATCAGTAAAATCTACCGGAGATAAGGGATGCAAACAAAAAAAACGAAAGCAAACATCGCTAACACAGGAAAAACCACACAAAAGCCCTTAACTCAAAAAAACAAATCGATACACGCCAACGCCGCGGGTATGACACCTAGCGATGACTTCGACATCATAGTTAAAAACGAAAAAAAGCCAAACAAAAGTAAATCAGAAGATGCCACCCATCTTTATTTTACGGAAAAAGACCTTACCCGCATTCTCACCAATTTAGACACGCTTCGAAACGATGTTTATCCTGCGCAATTTGATCAAGAGCAAGAGGTAAAAAAACCACAACCCTTCCCTTCTGTTTGTCTCATAGGATTAGGTCGGTGTGGCTCGAATATCGCACTGGATGTTGCTTCACTAGTGCATAGTGCTAGAAATTATTATCTGAATGAGTTTCACAGTGAAATGCAAAAAGCGAAGGAGCGCGAAGGCAGTTCGTTAAAATGGATAAAGCGCAGTTTAAAATTAGAAGATAAAAAAGCCGACAGACCGGTTTTTCTAATTGAGCCTTTGGTCATGCTTGGCGACTTAGATAAAGACATTGAAGGCAGAATTCGCTATTCCTCAGAAAGTTATGATCAAAACTTTCTTGATGATTACTCTAAGCTAAAAATCATGGATCTTTCAGAAGTACACGCAGGTGGCGCAGGTAATGCACCTATTCTGGGGCAATATCTTGCTAAAATGATCCTTAATAAAGAAACCGAACACTTTAGCAATACGGACTGGCAATTCATTCACTCTTACCTGATTGACTCTTGTGGCATAAAAGCCAACCAATCACGTTTATATTTTTATATTTTCAGTGCTGGTGGTGGTACAGGCTCTGGCATGGCATCTGAGTTTGGTCTAGCACAGCAATACTCATATATGAGCAAAACCTTTGATATTCGCTCAGAAAAAGAAATCGCCACCCATGGACAAAATTTTGTTTTTGAACCTATTTTTACCAGTGGTATTTGTATACTGCCTAATATTAATGATCCTAGCATTGAAGTATCTGAAGCACTGCACATCAATGCCGGACGCTTATTATGTAAATACTTAGCTGAAGAATGGGACTTCTCTTATAACATTGATAATGAAAAAGAACATGTTGAAGGTGAGTCGCCTTACCGTATCCGACCATGGAATGCCATGATGCTGATATCTAATGATATTATGCGTTACGCCGAGCAAAGTGATACCAATGGTGGCATTAAATACATTGACGTAAACACCATGGAAAAACATGCCAACCAGTACATAAGTCAGCAGATATTTAACATTTTAACCGCCCAAGCGGTAACTACCGATTACGATGACAATTATTTCCGCCGCGCAGGCATTGATATTGGAGAGACTATTCGATTAGACGCTAATGACTTATTTATGAGCTTAGCTGGACCTGTTGCTATTGCTTATGCTGAGTCAGTTGTGGCTGACTCGCCGCCACCAAACCATGAGCAGAAACAACCTAGCTTTAATGGTGAAAAAGTATCTCTCGATATTGATGATTTATTCTTCCGCTCAATAGATTTACCGCACTTTAACGATACCACTCAAGCTATTGAAGGGGTAAGTTTACTGCCAATCGAGTCTCAACAATACAAAGTTGCTTTAGAGAAATACAAAAGCTCAGGTTTTGATGCTAAGCATTTAAAAGAGTTACATTTCTTCAAAAACTGTTCATCTATTGTTTCAATTATTTCTTTACCTAAAGACTACAAGTTGTCTTATATGGACTTAAATAAATTGAAAATGCACCTAAACAATTTATTCCCTAACACCACGCTAAAACGCTACGCTCTAGTTATTGGCGCTTCTGCCAATTTATCGCTAACAACACTTATTGCTAAAAGCCCCTGTTTAAGTGACGACTTTTTAACACTAATTGTCTCATACATAAAACGCTGTTTCGCTAAAGATGAATATCGCTTTGATGACTCACTCGATAACGCCATCATAGATTTTATTAAAGCGCCTGAATTTGATGAAGCTAAACTGGAAGCTATGCTGATAGAGCATGAGAACCCGGCAAAAATCCTTGATACTAACTGGTATGCCATCAAGCCGATGTACGAGAAAAAATATAAAGAATTAGTACGAGATAATAATAAATTCACCTCGATTAACGATATTCGTTTAACGATTAAAAGCGTTAAAAAATCAATTCATTATTTACGTGAAATTTATCGTCATCGCATCAGTAAAACACAAGTTATTTCTCTGAACAGTAAAATGACTAAAACAACCAAGGCAGCTAAGCCGCCTCAGTCTACTTCTTAATAGATAACTTCTTTCTCTCATTAGGCTTACTCTTTGTAGTAGGCCTATTTTTTTGCTCATTATCCTGAGTTTTCGGGGTGTATTGATATTTCTTTGGGGTAGCTGCTTTCGTGCACGTTTGAGCTTCGTTAGTATCTTGTGTTTTCACGGTTTTATTTTTTGGCTGCGCTGTATCCACTGCCGTTTTACTTGAACCTTGCACCGCTTGATTAATCTCAGCCATCTCTGCATGAGTTAAATCACGCCATTGCCCAGGTTTTAATTTACCCAGTTCAACATTCATAATGCGCGAGCGTTTTAACTTAGTTACTTCATAGTCTAAATATTCACACATACGACGAATTTGGCGGTTCAAGCCTTGAGTTAAAATGATGGTGAAAACAAACTTACTTTCAACTCGAACAATACAAGGCTTGGTGATAGTCCCTAAAATTGGCACACCACGTGACATACGTTCAATAAAGCGTTCGCTGATTGGCTTGTCTACCGTGACAATATACTCTTTATCATGAGCATTTTCGGCGCGGAGAATTTTATTAACAATATCGCCATCACTGGTTAAAAAAATCAAGCCCTCTGATGGTTTATCTAATCGTCCAATAGGGAAAATACGTTCTTTATGATCGATAGCATCAATAATATTGCCACGCACTTTTTTCTCGGTAGTACAGGTAATACCAATCGGCTTGTTATAAGCAATATAAACTCGCTCAGTTTTATTACTGGCACTGGCGGTAATTGCATGCCCGTTAACTTTAACCACATCACCTGGTACTACTTTAGTGCCTAACTCTGGCACTTTACCGTTAATGGTAACGCGGTTTTCTTCAATCAATTTGTCGGCGTGACGACGCGAGCAAAAGCCTGAGTCACTTATGTATTTATTTAAACGCTTTGGCGGGAATGAAGAAGTCAAATTATCTGCTGCTTATTTTGTTTTAGTACATTGTCATTAATGAGTATTATACTCAAAAGCAACACGAATGTATTAATGATCTGATAAACACTATGTTAATTTTTGCTCACCGTGGTGCTAGCGCCATTGAACCAGAAAATACACTTGCAGCTTTTAGGGCGGCTTGTCATGCAAACTGTGACGGAGTTGAATTTGATATCCATCACCATGATGGCAAGCTAATGGTTATTCATGATCGATACCTTGAGCGTACCACCTCTGGATCAGGCTTATTAACAGAGCATAGTTTCAATAACCTTCGCCAGCTTGATGCCGGCAAAGGTGAAATAATACCGACTTTAGATGAAGTATTTGCGGTAGTTGCTAAAGAAAAACTGATAAATATTGAGCTAAAAGGCGTATCAATTACCGATATACCTCTGTTATTTGACTATTTAGATAAGGCGAAAGCTACATTTAACATCAGCGCTAAGCAATTACTGCTTTCCTCTTTTAACCACCCTTTACTTCTAGAAATAAAGCAGCAAAGACCAGAGTTTGCTATTGGCGCCTTAACCGCATCTTTACCGCTAGGGAATGCTGAGTTTGCCGAGCAATTAAATGCTATCTCTGCCAATATTGTCATGGATTACGTCAACAAGGAGTTTGTTGATGATGCTCATGCTAGAGGTTTAAAGGTTTATGTTTATACCGTTGATAAATTACCTGATATCAAAGCATTAAAACGAATAGGTGTTGATGGCATCTTTGCCAACAACCCTAAACAGGCTAAAAAACTTTTAAGCCAATGTTAAATAACGCGTTGGCCGTTTTGCACTAAGGCAGTAAGAGGATTAACACCGAACTGATAACACAGCTCTGCTGGTTGAGCGATATTCCATAGCGCAATATCCGCATCATAACCTACGGCTAATTTACCTTTAGTGTCACTTAATCCTAATGCTTTCGCAGCATGGCAAGTAATACCAGCAAGCGCTTCACTTGGCGTTAATTTAAATAAAGTACACGCCATATTTAACATTAAATGAATATTATGAATAGGCGAAGTCCCCGGGTTTGCATCGGTTGCAACCGCCATTGGTACATCGTACTTTCTTAGTAGTTCAATCGGTGGTAATTGCGTTTCCCTTAAGAAGTAAAATGCACCTGGCAGTAATACCGCCGTCATGCCTGAGGTTTTCATCGCTTTTATGCCTGCTTCATCTAGAAACTCAATGTGATCAGATGATAAGGCATCATATTGTGCTGCTAATTCAGAAGCACCTAAATTAGATAATTGCTCGGCATGTACTTTAATCGGTAAACCATGTGCTTTGGCAGCATCAAATACTCGCTTGGTTTGCTCAAGACTAAAACCGATACCTTCACAAAAAACATCGACAGCGTCTGCAAGGTTTTGCTCAACAACTTTAGGCAGCATTTCTTGACAAACTACATCTAAATAGCCTTCGGCATCATCTTTATATTCCGTTGGCAGTGCATGTGCACCAAGAAAGGTTTTCTTAATAGTTACCGGCAATACTTGTTCAAGCTGCTGAGCTACTTTAAGCATTTTAATTTCGCTTTGAGTATCTAAACCGTAACCCGACTTTACTTCTAAGCTAGTGACACCTTGTGAGTGCAACGCTTGTAAACGAGGCAATGCTTTTTCTAATAACTCTTGCTCTGTAGCTTTACGTGTTGCAGTTACAGTTGAAACAATACCGCCACCAGCATTGGCAATTTCTTGATAACTTTTACCCTGTAAACGCATTTCAAATTCATTAGCACGATTACCGCCATAAACAAGGTGGGTATGACAATCAATTAAGCCAGGCGATAACCATTGCCCGTTGCCATCAATCACTTCAACTTCCGCACTATCATAATGAGGCAAATCGGATGCTTTACCTAACCAAGCAATTTTTCCGTCACTGATAGCTAAAGCACCTTGGGTGATTTCACCATAACTACTGGCGCCATCAGACATAGTGGCCAAATTGACGTTGGTATAAAGCGTTTGCCAAGATTGTGAGTTACTCATAAAAAGTGCCTGCTTGCTGTGTTCAAAGAGTTTATAATATAATAGTGCACCGCCAGAAAGAGCGCTGCTTTATTAGTAAAGTAGAATGGCAACAGAGTTTGCCAATTGATTTATCGAGATATTACCGCTAAACCCTTCAACTTACAACTTGTATATACAAGCATTGCCTTTTACTAAAAATTGTGCAATCGTATAACTAAGTTAACTACAGAGCCTGCCTGAAATGGCAAGAAATACCATGGCAACGAATAGCGATAGCAACACAAAAACAGCTAAACCGGCAAAGTACAGTGTAATAAAACAGTATATTTGTGAAAATATCGAGTCGGGAGAGTGGCCACAAAATGCCAAAGTTCCTTCTGAAAACGAATTAACCTTGCAGTTTGATGTTAGTCGCATGACCGCTAGACGTGCCCTGCAAGAGTTAACCGAGCAAGGTATTTTAGTTAGATCTCAAGGTGCAGGAACCTTTGTTGCTACCTTTAAATCGCAATCTTCTTTGTTAGAGATTCGCAATATTAGTGATGAAATTAGTGAACGTGGTCATGAACATAAAGCCAAACAACTATTGCTTCGCTCTATCGCAGTAACTGAAGAGTTAGCAATATTGCTGAATTTAAAAAACAACGAACATGTTTTTTATTCTGAGATTTTGCACCTTGAAAATAATCAACCTATTCAACTAGAACAGCGTTACGTTAATGCCAGTTTAGTCCCTGAATATTTATTGCAAAGCTTCACAGAGCTAACCCCACATGAATACTTATCATCGGTTGCACCACTGACCGAAGCAACTCATGAAATCGAAGCTATTTTAGCAAGTAGCGAAATTTGTCAGCTACTAGAAATCACCGAGCAAGTCCCTTGCTTACAAGTTAAACGTCGTACTTGGTCAAAACAGGGTGTGGTAAGTGTTGCTATCTTAACCTCACCGGGTGATAAGTACCGCTTAGGTAGTCACTTAGTTTTTTAGCCTGCTGCTAATTATCAAATAACAGGGAGTTTACAGTGTGCTTGGTAATCAAGCTCTAAAAAACTTTCTAATACCATTCCGTCTAAGAAAGTGATCGCTTAGCGAGAGTTTAAAGGTTTAGAGGCAAGGCATTGATTGCAGAGAATAGTTACTCTATTTTTAAAATCAATAACGTAGCATATAAGCCTTTAAAACCCGCCCTTTGGGAACTCATGGACAACATGATAACTTCACAAAATTTGCTTGATGTAGAATAACTATATCTAACCATATTTTGTTTGTTCTAATATCGTCCATGCAGTTCTAAGTGGTCACTTCTTTAGATGGATTGGTATAACGGCTATTTTTCCTCAAAAGATTAAAAAAAAGAGCTAACTCATTAAATGAGTTAGCTCTTTTTGTTTTACATGTCTCGCCGTACAAAAACCTTTAACGCTTAAAACGATAATTTAGTTAAAATATCATCTTCAACGAGGTTAGCTAAGGTCACTTTTAGTTTAGGGGTACGGTCCATTTCACGTTTGATAGCAAAGTTTGCTTCTTCGTTACGTGCCCAACTACGACGTGCAATACCATTGTTAACATCAAATAATAACATTGATTTTAATCTGCGCTCTGCCGCTGCAGAACCGTCAAGTAACATACCAAAACCGCCGTTAGTTACCTCACCCCAACCGACGCCACCACCATTATGGATTGATACCCAAGTAGCGCCGCGGAAACTATCACCAATAACATTGTGAATAGCCATATCCGCAGTAAAGCGACTACCATCATAGATATTTGATGTTTCACGGAACGGTGAATCAGTACCAGATACATCGTGATGATCCCGGCCTAATACTACCGGACCAATCTCGCCAGCTTCAATTGCATCATTAAAGGCTTTGGCAATTTCCATACGACCTTGAGCATCAGCATAAAGAATGCGAGCTTGTGAGCCCACCACTAATTTATTTTGTTTAGCGTCTTCAATCCAAGTGATGTTATCTTGCATTTGCTGCTGAATTTCTTCAGGAGATTCCTGCATGATTCTTTTAAGCACGCTGGCTGCAATAGCATCTGTTTTGTCTAAATCTTCAGGATTACCTGAGGCACATACCCAACGAAACGGACCAAAGCCATAATCAAAACACATAGGTCCTAAGATATCTTGAACGTACGATGGGTATTTAAAATCAATACCATTATCAGCCATGACATCACCACCGGCGCGTGATGCTTCAAGTAAAAAGGCATTGCCGTAATCAAAGAAGTAAGTGCCACGAGCGGTATGCTTGTTAACAGCATCCGCATGACGCTTTAAGGTTGCTTGTACTTTAGTTTTAAAGACTTCAGGCTCTTCACGAATCAAACGGTTTGATTCTTCGTAGCTGATATCAACTGGATAGTAACCGCCTGACCAAGGGTTATGCAATGAAGTTTGATCTGAGCCTAAGTGAATATAGATTTCTTTTTCATAGAAGCTTTCCCAAACATCAACCACGTTACCGATGTAAGCAATAGAAACAACTTCTTCATTAGCTTGTGCTGTTTTAACACGAGCAACAAGTTCATCCATGTTATCAATTAATTCATCAACCCAACCTTGTTGGTGGCGTTTAGTTGCCGCATGTGCATTGACTTCAGCACAAACCGTAATACAGTTAGCAATGTTACCTGCTTTTGGCTGTGCGCCACTCATGCCGCCTAAACCAGCAGTTAAGAATATTTTCCCTTTAGAGCTTTCGCCTTTCTTCCCACCGGTATTAAGCACTTTACGAAAAGCATTCATCACAGTAATGGTAGTTCCGTGAACAATACCTTGTGGTCCAATATACATAAATGAACCGGCAGTCATTTGACCATATTGAGTAACACCTAACGCGTTGAACTTCTCCCAATCATCTGGTTGAGAATAGTTAGGGATCATCATACCGTTAGTGACTACAACACGCGGAGCATCTTCACTTGATGGGAAAAGTCCCATTGGGTGACCAGAATAAAGGTGTAACGTTTGGTCACTTTCCATCTCACTTAAGTACTTCATCGCTAATAAGTATTGTGCCCAGTTTTGGAACACAGCACCGTTACCACCATAAGTAATTAGCTCTTCAGGGTGTTGCGCAACGGCAGGATCAAGGTTGTTATCAACCATCAACATTATCGCGGCGGCTTGCTGACATTTTGCCGGATAATCACTTACAGAACGCGCTTTTAAGCTATAGTTTGGCTTAAAGCGGTACATATAAATACGACCAAAATCTTTTAACTCTTGAGCAAATTCAACAGCTAATTCTTGATGCCACGCTTTTGGAAAATAGCGAAGTGCATTTCTTACCGCTAATTGCTTCTCATCAATTGATAAAATATCTTTACGTTTAGGTGCACGGTTAGCATCAGCAGGGTAAGGTCTTGCTGCCGGTAATTCGCTTGGAATACCTTGCTTAATTATCTCTGCAAAGCTCATGGCTGTTTCTTGAGTTTTCTTTGTTGATTCCATGGTAAAGCCCTCTATTTCTCAACACTTACGGTAAACGCTTGTGATTTAACTAAAGCTATTAAGGCATCAATATCAGGCTTTAACAGTCTGTCTTCTTCTAATTTGGCAACTTTTGCTCTGATTAACTCATGGTTAATTTCGATAATATCAGAGCATTTATTAGGACGTCTAAAATCAACAGCTTGCGCAGCATACATTAATTCAATAGCGAAAATCTTTTCGACATTGCCTAGGATCTGATTTAGTTTTCGACCTGAGATGCTACCCATAGACACATGATCTTCTTGACCCATTGACGTAGGAACACTGTCAGCTGATGGAGGGAAACACAGTGACTTGTTTTCTGTCACTAATGCCGCTGTCGCATATTGCGGGATCATCATACCTGAGTTTAAACCACCTGCAGAGGTTAGCAATCGAGGTAATCCGTGTAAGCCTTCTAATAATAAATAACAACGTCTGTCTGAAATATTACCTAATTCAGATGCCGCTATTGACGCGTAATCAAGCACCATGGCTAACGGTTGACCGTGGAAACTACCACCTGAAATAGCTTCTTCTGAGCTGATAACAATTGGGTTATCAGTCACTGAGTTCATTTCAATTTCAGCCATATCCTTTAAATGATTGTAAGCGTTGCGAGATGCACCGTGTACCTGAGGAATACAACGTAAAGAATAAGGGTCTTGTACACGATCACATTCTTCGTGATCTGCCATGTTTTCTGAGTCTTTAAAGAAGCTTCTCATGCGCGCTGCTACTTCTAGGTTACCCGGGAATGGACGTGTAGCATGCAACTCTGCTCTAAATGGTGACTCACTACCTTGCATACCTTCAATGCTCATAGCACCGGTTAAATCTGCTAGGTCGAGTAAATAACGCATCTTAGTTAAGCCCGTAATCGCATGCGATAAAATAAACTGCGTACCATTAATTAACGCTAAACCTTCTTTCGCGTGCAATTCCATTGGTGCTAGAGCATTCTCTTCGAGTAGTTTTGCAACAGCTACAATCTTCCCTTCTTGATCTGCTTTATTATCCCAAAACTCACCTTCACCAAGTAATGGTAAGAATAAATGCGAAAGCGGCGCTAAATCACCCGATGCTCCTACTGAACCTTGCTCTGGTACTACAGGAATAAGGTCAAGTTCGATAAAAGCTAACATTCTCTCAACCGTTTCTAAACGGATACCTGAGAAGCCTTGTGCTAAAGCATGCACTTTAGTAATTAACATTAACTTTGAAATAGCTTTGGCGATTGGCTCACCAACACCTACTGCATGAGTGATAAGTAGGTTCTTTTGCAGTAAGTTTGTTTCTTCAGGAGTAATTTGCGTATCACATAATGGACCAAATCCAGTATTAATACCGTATACAGCTTCGTCGGAAGCGGCCATTTTATCAACACGCTGGCGGCTAATATTAATTTTATCGATTGCTTCTTGGCAAAGCTCAGCTTTGATACTGCCGTCGGCAATACCATTAACAATATCAAGATCTAAATGGTCAATACCATATCTAAACGTCATCTTAAGGCTCCTAAATATCTTATGTTTAATCTTTTAATAGCTTTATTTTAGCTTGTTCTAGATGTTTTATGAATGCATAATAATCGTAATTCATTCCGGTTTTATCAAACTTATAAGTTTAATACT
>OLII01000374.1_pt1 | contig 17232 bp, 8 predicted proteins | sample 1609481 | NCBI WGS metagenome assembly OLII01 (sample SAMN05416859, study PRJEB24817) | seawater metagenome | isolation source: Sea water | place: Canada:Atlantic | collected 2013-11 | reverse complement strand
GTGGGCTCGGAGATGTGTATAAGAGACAGATATTTATTCTAAATAAAATCATCACTTCACATCAATCTGTTGTTTATAATTTCAGAAAAAGGATTAAAATAATGTAAAGCAGTCATTTAGCAGACATTCATCAAACCTCTATTTTTTGATCAGTTTTTTTGTGACAATATTCCGGGGATAAAAAATTTTCAACACATATGATCCCGAAGGCAAAGTATTAAGATCAATAATTGACATTTCTTTGCCAACCTCCTTTTGAAATATATCTCTTCCATATATGTCAAATAAAATAATTTTTTCGATCGGTTCACCTTTTGAGATGAGCTCGACTCGGTCAAACACCGGATTGGGAGCCAAAAGAATTTCATAATGCCGCATATTATCACCTATAGATAACGTGCAACCCTCCAAACCTTCGTCAATATCTCCATCTCCGTCATTGTCTATACCATCGCATACTTCAACAATTTCAGTTGGGTTTATATAATAGGATTCAATTGTAGAGAGTATCACATTATTTTTAGCTGAGTCTTTGATATCTGATGAGGATTTCAAATTCAATGCAATCGTTTTAGCCTCCTCAAATTGATTGGATAGTTGCAGTTGAAATCTATTTTCCGAAAGTACAGAAATGGCCTCTATTGCCGTATCTTTCAAAGACACCCCACTTAACTCAAAATCTGATACATCAACACCAAGTACCTCTTCGCTAAAAGTGACCGCAAAGAGCAACGTATCTCCATCAACTTGAGATGTTACCTCACGAATTACGGGAGGTGTTACATCCAATTCAAACTCAATTGCATTAGAAGCCTCTACTCCAAGATTATTTGCATCCAATACAGCTCCTTCCTTAATTTGAGCAGAAAACACTCCTTGGCTTTTGGGAACTAGTGCTACCCTAAAATCTGTAGCATTCATTTTTTGAATGGAAGACACTACGGCATTGTTTAAATGAAAATCTGAAATCTCAATTGTACTGACTTCATTTGAAAATTCAATATCAATAAGCACCGGTACTTGATTTACTTTTGACAGCGACTCTGACAAGAGTTCTACAGTAGTAGTAGCTGTTTCAGAGGACACAATTACTTCATATTCGGTGAGTGTTGCTTCATCTTGAGAGAGCACACTATAGATAATTGGATTTGAAAAATCATGGGATGTCACTCCCGACTCTTGAAGCACATTATTTACATACACTGTTGCATGCTCACTAACAGCAAAAGAAGGGGTGAGAGTGCTAAGATTCGTTGTTTCAGCCACTGTAATAGTAACTTTGTCTGTTGTAATTTGTTTCGCAATGGAACTAATATCTTCGAAGTCGAAATCAGTCAAGGTTGCCGCATCGCTCAATGGAGGTTCTGCAATACTAAAAGATTGAAAAACACCTCCTATATTCGCATCAATCTCGAAAGGGATTGTATTTTCAATTGAAACTACTAAATTCTGCGTACTATCATACACTTTAAACTGAAGTGTCTCATTGGTTGTATTGGCAAACACCGATAAAAACGCAATGTACTTATTTTTAGAAGCTACATATTGCACATTAGCAACACCTCTAATTTGACCATCGACAAATGCAGCAACCTGATCATTTGTTGATGTAAGATACTCACCATTAACGCTTAAGCGAGTTGTAAAGGTCATGCTATATTGAAAATCAGAAGCATTTACAGACCAATTGGGGCTTTGTGCATACATTTGTTGTAGACCACTGCAACAAACCCATAATAAAAGAATATATGTTAACTTTCTCATTGCTTACTTTTCATAGGTTGTATAACGAGTTTGTAACAATGCATTTCCTGCCATATCCTTAATTGTATGCTCTGGCACAATAAAAAGAGACAGCACCCCTTGATGTGATGCAATATTTGAAACACGTACTTCATAGCTTCCCTCTGTCATGTCTGTAACCTCAACAACTGCGTCTGCAACACTCTCAAAACTTGAGGCATTGACTCCTGTTACAGCTTCGTTAAACTCAACACTAAAAACAACAACATCACTTGTTGTTTGCTCGCTAGCCGGGTTCTTTCTTTTTATAGCAGTGAGAGCAGGTGGAACCAGATCAAAGTCGAAACCCAAGGTGTTCGAAGCTGTATTTCCTTGGCTCTGAGCATTGAAAAATTTATTTTCAGGCACCACGACAGAAAACGCTCCTTGTTGTATTGGCATCACCTCTAACACCCATGAGGTGCTCGTTGTTTTAGTCACAGACGCGAGTATTGCATTGCTAAGCATCACCTCATCAACTGACACATCAGAAAGCACTGTATTACTCGAAAGATCAATACGTATAGGAACTTCTCGCAATCGAAAAGGAGCATCACTAGAAAGCACAATTTCTGGCAATACAGCTTCAACTTCGTCAAGAGATACCTGCACATCAATTAGTTTCAAAACAGCTTCATTTTCTGAAAGCAACTCATAACGAATCGTTTCTGAAAAGTCTTGTTGAGTAACTCCAGAAGTTTGAGGTTGCTTGGCCACATGCAAACGAGCTCCAGTACTCAATTCAAAAACTGGTGTTAAACTTGTCAAATCTGTTCCTACCGGCAACACAATCGCTACAGAACTAGCTGTTGCATTTTGAGAAACACTCTCAACACCTTTAAAAGAAAACGATAAAAGTTCGGCTTGGGCGCTCAAAGCTGGATTTGCCAAACTATACGACTGAAATGCACCACCAACGTTGCCATCAATTATAAAATTTTGTGTTGCAGCAATGTCTGTTACCTGCTGGCTAGCACTCTCAAAAATTTTAAAAGAAATGGCTTCTCCTGAAGTACTTGAATAGACCGATAAGTAGGCTATATACTTGTCTAAATTTTCCACATAGGTCAGGTTTGCAACTCCTCGAACCTCACCATTCACAAAGGCTGCCACTTGGTCGTTTGTTGACGACAAAGTAGTGCCATTTACATTTAAAAATGCAGCAAATGTCATGCTGTATTGAAAATCAGAAGCATTCACACTCCAATTTGGGTTTTGCGCCACAATTCCCATTGAAACCAATAGGAATAGCAGCGCAAAATATGCTTTTTTCATATGCTTACTTTTTTACAATTCTCTTCATCAATTGCTTCCCTGATTCGCTTGTGACTTTTACCAAATACACACCACTCACGAGCTGAGATGTATCTATGGTCTTCTCATACGAATTCAAAGACTCCTCTACAACAAGAGCTCCCAGCACATTAAAGATGCGAACTGAGCTTAGTTTTTCTGAGGCATCTAACGATTTCACAGTAAAACTCGTTGCAAATGGGTTTGGATACATTGCAAGCGCCCCCAAGGTAAATTCATCGGTAGACAAACTCTTTGGAAACAGCGCGTAAGGTGCATTCATAGACCCTAATACCTTGTTATTTTCAAAAACAACAGGTGTTGAAATAGGCACTTCATGAAGACCATCATACAACGCAAAGGTTAACGAATCAGATGCATCACTGAACACAGAAATGTAACTAAACTGCCTACCCTCTTTTCTTACTACGGGCGCTGTTCCTCTCAGAATTCCTTGTTCATCATACACATATACATTCGTATATGCATCATCAGACAACACCTCTGCAACAACACTCATATTTGAAGCATACCTAGAAAAAGCACGAATGCTTTGGGCACTATGCGGTTGTCCGGAGACTACGGATTTTGCCGAGGTATTAGAATTTGGAAAGTTTAATGTTTGATCAATAGCCGATTTTAGCATATATCCTCTGTTCGACTCCATGTAATTTAACGTTCCACTCCAACCAGAAGTACTATCATAAATTGCAAAATTGTACTGATCTTTAATTACATCACCATCTGTTGGTGTATAGTACGTTAACGCTTCTTCCAGACGAACATTTCTATGGATTGGAAAAGACAACCAATTCCATCCTTCGTTTATAGTCATGTCTATAGAAGTTTCATCTACATCGTTCCCTAACAACGTAAGTGTGTTAGACGCTGCTAGCTTCACCTTATACATTTGATCATTCTCTATACTTGTTAAAGTGCCATACCAATCTCCGTCTTCATAGTTCGCAAATGTTGCTTGCGATTTAATTTGATCTCCCTCCCCCAACGAGAGTCCGGCAAACAATTCTTTCAACGTTGCAAACCTTGCGTCTTCAACAAAGAAAGAAACCCATGTCCACCCCTCATTAAGTACTGTATTTTGTTCAACAAAATCTGCACCAGAAAAAATTGCTGGAACCGCTTTATAACCGACAACTCGATTTTGCTCCAGAATTGTTTTCGGTGCTCCATCAATGGCAGCTGCGATCACTTTTCCATTGATTGCATCCCATATTTTAAACTGCACCTCTTCGCCACTTGACACATTACTATAGGCGGTTAAATAGACAAAATAACTGTCGTAAGATTGATCATACTGCAGATATGCTTCACCTCTTGGCACATTGTTTACAAATGCACCAACCTTGGTATACACATCTCTTGCAAAAACACCATTTACTTTAATTTTACCTATAAAATTCATACTATTTGAAAAATCAGGAGCAGCAACAGACCAATCTGGCGCTGGTGATAGCACTCTCATATTTAAGGACAATCGATCGTAAAAACCTGAAGCAGTCTCTAAAAACAACTCTGCATTGTAAGAGCCAATAGCCAAATCTTTGTCAATGGTAAATTCGAGCTCTTTGCTTGCATTCGGACTCACGGTACCCGAAGTTTCCGTGACGCTTAACCAAGTTGGCAATCCGTTAATTGCAAAAGGTTGATTGCTTCCCCCTTTATTCACAATATCCATAGTAAAGCGATACGATTCGCCCACGTTCTTTTCATCTGTAAGCTCTTTGGTTTGATTGACCGTAAACCATTCGATTTCTTGTTTATCTACAAAGAACGACCAACTTACTGGTGACACCAACCTATTAAAATGCTCATCTTTGAGCCCTTCCACAGACACATCTAAAATCTGCCCTTCAAACAAGGCCCAATCTTCTGCAGTTAATGAGGGCTGAATAATGACCTCGTCTCCATTAATTACTGTAGTGAGTGGAATGTCCGTAAACTGTAATTTCGGTTTTAATGGTGGACTATCCTCCAGATACGCCTGAGCTGATCCTGCACTTAGCAGCGCATAGGTTCCACTCATTGCGTTGTTCACCGCCGCATGATAATAGCGCGGTCCTTTGTCTGTATTTTCTGCCTCTTCATTGAAATTTAGGTAGAGCTGTAAACCGGTTGTATTTTGATCGATTTCAAAATAACGATCTCTTTTAATTTGCTCAAAAGATCTTGCAGTATTCCAAAGACGAATTTCATCGAGACTTCCTGTAAAGTTATTATCAATAACCTGAGCAGCTCCATTTGGAGCATACAATCTTGCTCCTACAAGAAATTTAGCTCCTGAAATCCCTCCAATATTCTCAGAAGACACAGAACTGTTTTCTAGACCATCTACATAAGAATTCATACTTCCTCCTCTTTTTACGACAATGGCAATGTGATGCCAAGTGCCATCAGCAACACTTTCCTTGGTCAAATCATATGCAATGTTTTCAGACCACAGCACTAATTTCCCATTGACATTCATCTCTACAGACCATTTATTTCTTAGGGCTATGCGCTGTACATCGTCTTCATGATTCCCTCTACCATTCGAGAAAATAGTTCCCTTAGCAGCTGTCGCTGTTTTTATCCAAAAAGAGAGCGTAATATCTTCATTAACAGTAGGCTGCACAAAGGCAACGTTGTCTAAAGACAAATAGGAATTATTAGCAAATTCGTACGCTGTACCTTTTGGTTTGATATCCCAATCAAGTCCTATGATGGCATTTCTACTTTTTGCCTTGTCTATTCCAACAGTGCCATACCCCTCGTTGAGTGGCCAGTAGCCCAACAACTGCAATTCATTACCACTCAAGGTTTTATCTTTGGCTACATTGGCCTGAGCAGGGGTGAAGGTTTTTGACCAAAAACGAACGTCGTGTATATTTGCTTTTACGCCTTGCCCGCCAATGAAGAGCGGATTGCTGGTATTGACATCAAGCACTGCATCTAAAACGGTTTGACCAATTTGTGCTCCATTTCTAAAAATAAGAAGCATTGGGTCATCTCCTGCCTGATACACCAATGAATAAAAATTATAGGCTGTAGAATTTATAGTACCCTGAGACAAGGCTGCCTCTGCGTACTGCGTGCCTAATTGAAATTTCAACACATCTTTATTCAGTGCTACTTGCACTCCATCCTCTTGACTCATTAAAATTCCTTCAGCACCAACATCATTGTTTTTCAACCAAAACTGCAAGGTAAAAGAACCTTTTGGCAAACGCTGATTTGGGAGTTCAATACGATTCGCTCCTCCATCTAAAAGCACAGACACGCTATGATCTATGAGTTGCTGGTTTCTTAAACCGGTAAGTTTAATACTTGTAGAGGTATCTTTAAAAACATCTTCACTAAAACGAACCAAAATATCTTCTCCAATGTCTAGAATACCGTCTGAAGGTTGTGGTGTGCCAAAGACAACAGGGGCTTGTAAATTAATGGTTCCAGAAACAATTGGAGAGATGTTTGTGACCTCATCTGCACAATAAGAAATGGCTCTAAATTCGTAATCTCCATCAGGAATTTCATTTACAACATCCCAATTAAAAATGACTTCACCTGAATCATTTTGTTCACCATCTAATAAATCTTGTGTGTAGGTCTTCAACTCAGTCCAATATGGAGAACTGGCATTTCTATATTGTAGTTCTATTTTACGGAACCCATTAAAATCGGCATCAAAATCTGTAAATGTAACGCGTAAAGGTTTTGTTGTTTCGTTACCACTTGCATCTTTGGAGTATGCCTTTGCTCTGTTAAAGATAAAATTATCTTGTGGTGTAGAAAGGGTTACATTAGAGCATGATTTTTTAAATTCGACAGAAAGGTCAATAAATATGCCCGAATCATTTATATAATCACATGGCGTTTTTAACCAGACTCGAATATCATCATATTTAAAAACATCAGACGAAGAAGACTTTGAAACTTCAAAAGGAAACTCTACAGTTTCTCCATAAGGTATATAAATATTTAACCCGTTAGCTTCTATATTTGTTTCAAGACCATTCAAAGAAAGTGCATCTACTTCAAGAACGTACTCTAAATCTACTCGATCTTCACTCTTGTTTTGCAATTGTAATATAAAAATGGCACTATCATCCTCCGGAACATTCGTTAAATTCGTTTCATCTGCTTCTATTTGTCCAAAGTACAATCTATTGGTTGCAAAAGACAAAGGCTCCCCCCCTGTTCCTAGTAGGTCGTCCGAGACGCCTTGCTGATAATTATAAAAAAGTGAAGTTGTTGCGGGTTCATATGGACAATTTGTAACACCGCCTCTGGTAATAAAAACAGGACCATTACCATCAAACATGTTTACAATATCAACACTGAACGAGTTATACCTGTCATTATCTTTTAAAGTATAAGAAATGGTAGAGGTCACATCACTTTCTGAGGTAGTTGCATCTACATCGACCGAAGTAGATGTTTTTCTATAATTTAGGATAGCTCCCACATTATTCTGCAGGAAACCTGCTTGTGCCATAAACTCAGTCCCAACTTCTATGGTACTTTCAAAACTATCACTATTAATTGTAGCCGTGGTTATACTACTCGTAAACTCACCAAGACCCGCATCAAAAGATTGGTTAGAAAAGAAATTTTCGTTAACCAAATCATTCATATTCACCTGATATAAAGAATCTTTAACAGTTTCTAACGAATCTAAAACAGCTTCTTTATATTCTTCTCTATTATTTTTAGCCTCATACTTAGTTTTTTCATTTTGCTGAATCACCTTCCGCCATTTGTTTGCTTGATTCATATAAGATGCTGCAGTAATGTCGCTATCTGGCTCTGGAATAAAATTAGCTGCTAAAGCTTCCAATTCCGGAATTAAGGTATTTATTATATATTTTTGAGAATAGATAAAAAAGGTTTCTGTTGTTTGCTCTGCTATAAAAGCATCTTCGCTTGCACTGATAAATAAAGTAACTTCATCACCATTTTCATCTTTTGCAGTTACATCTATATTATCAATGTTATCTCCGTTATTATTAACTAATGGGGCATCTGAAACAAACATATTCATAAAAATACCATAATATCTATTTTTAGAATTCCCAATATATAAATCGCCATCTGCACCCACATAATCAATTGTATTACTGGTAGAAATTGTTTGGTTAAACGTGTATGTTGTTGTAGTTGTATTTGTTGTTGAATCTCCTGTAGTACTTATTGAATTGCCTTCCGCATCTGCCACTACATTTAATTCACTCTTTACAGAAAAAAAAGGAGTACCTGCACTAGCTTCGTATTTAGGTCCAACAGAAACATATTTACCAGCTCCGTCACCATCTGTGTCTGAATTTCTGTTTTCTGTAGTAAATGAAATCGATGTTCCTTTTTCTATAGACGCAAAACTATTAGACCCCGGTGGATCTCTTAAAATAATATCTGGTGTTTCGGGGGCATCGGTTGCCCAGGACTTACCCCCTATACTCGATCCTCCTTTTACAATACCTTCAGATTTAAAATCACCACTATTAGAAATTGATAAAGCGTTACGACCAGTAATAACGTATTTAATTGCTATGGTTTTTTCAAAATTATCTTCAATAGCGATATTTGGTTCACCGGCTGTAAAAGAGTACTCATATTGTCTGTTTTTATTAATCAATTTAACCTCTCCACTACCCGAAATTTCTAGATTATTATTGACATCTAACATCCCTTCTGTAAAATATTCTTTAGTAACAACATCCTCTGTACCATCTTTATTTACATAATCTTGAGTGACTTCAAGAAGTATATTATATTTTTTCTTCTGAATATAAATTGGCGCGTCTAAACCAGAAATATCATAAACGTTTTCACCAATTTCAATTTCCTGTTCATATTGTTGATTTATCAATGCCATGGTAACATCAGAATCATATCTAAAGCTTTTTTGATGATGAAATGCTTTGGAGTACAACTCTGTACCATCTTTTGTAATATATTTTATAGAATCTAAAACAGGGCTTGCCAATAAGTTTAGTGTTTCTGTACTAGATAAAATTGCTAAACTTGAGTTTTTAGGTATTGTTAAATCGGATGATTTTAAGGAATATATATAGGGAATCAAGGAAACCTCATATTCACCAGTTGATGTATTGGTAGTTACAGGAACATTAAGTATATCGCTATTGAGGTCTCCTTTTAAGATAATACTTGCAACACCAATATTATTGTTCGAAGAAATGGTTTCTATTTCTTCTTCTTCTTCGCCTTCAAAATTGGTATACGCAAACTTCCCTTCAGTTCCAAATCCGATTGGTTTTTCAGATTCCTTTTGTCCTCCTACCACTCTACCTACCAAGGTAATCCTCGTCGTATCTATAAACCAACGTTCGGAAATTTGGTCTTCAAAAAATTCAAAGGTTCCTGAAGATGGAAATACTCCTGCATGTGCAAAAGTGTGCCCGTCTTTTTTCACTTCTATCTTGTGATACCCAATAGGTACCTGAATAGAAAACTGTCCCTCAGCAGAGGTCTTTACGGGCAAATTATCATCTCCAATTACAATTTGACCATCTATATACACTTTGGCATCAGCAATTGGTACAATTGGGTACTTCTTTAATTCACCCCCTGTTAAATAGCCAGAAGCAGTATCTCGCACTCCTCCTTCATAGTAATATTCTCCTTTATTCAATAGTGTTCCATCATCCAAACGGTATTGGTTATAATCTTCAAGTTCTTCAATAGTGGTATAGCTTTGATTTGCATCCTGTGAAGCGAAGACACCTTGTGTATTGTACACTACTTTACCATTGAACTTAAACGAGGAAATATCTCTGAAATTCAGTTTATTCACCACACTTTCTTCCGCCCCAAGAAACAGGGTTTGACTCGCAGGTTCAAAACGGTGTACTCCAAAAGTAGGTGTTACCGTAAAGGTTTCTCCTAAGCCTGCGTAAGGGATACTCGAAATGGTATAACTCCCATTGGCATCTGTAACTCCGAAAACCCCGAGTTGTTGCGCACTAGGCTTTACAGAGCTATAAGTCACATCGCCAACAAAATAACCGTCATTCCTGTTTTGACGAAATCCTTTTTTCGAAAAATCATACACATTTTTCCCTGCATTTTCATCCATTCTCAAATACAAGGCCAGGCCAGGTTCCCCCCCTGCGATGTATCTTCTATAATCTCGTCGTATTTCTTCATCATTTAAAGCACGATGCCACAAACGAACCTCATCCAAATACCCTGAGAAACCATCTGCTAAAAACAGATTTTTTAGTTGAGAACCTGTCTTTAATGCAAACGCAACCTCCCCTGAAACTGTTAACTCGGGAGCCTCAGTACCATCACTCATATCTACAGCATCAATATAGCTTTGCGTAAGCGCTCTACCATTGATAAAGTAACGCGGGTTTTCCCCTTGTTCTAGAATGGCAGATACATGAATAAACGACGTTTCTGAAAGTGATGCAATGGATGCAAACACATCATTTCCGTTATTATTCAACGCTCCTGTTGGATAAGACTTAGCCAAAGAAAGCTCATGCAATAGGACTCCTCCTTTTTTAAGTTGAAAATGAAGTTGATCATTCATTTTTCCTGCTATCAACTCGACAATTTCAGCACTTTTGGTCTGCACTTTAAAAACGGATCCAAAACCTGCTATCCATGCCTGTAAAGTCATTTTCTCTAACGGCATGTCATAGCGCACCTTGTCTATTGCAATAGCACCTCCTTCAATCTTTACACTTGTTCCTTTCGAGCTATTTTGTGCTCCTGTTGGCTCTGCATAAACCAGCACGTCTTGCACCGGACTTCCGCCATCATAGCTAATACTTCCTGACACCGTAGCGGTAGGACTTCGAAATCCGACACCGTCTATATAATTTACATAACGCTCGTTTAAGACCGAAACTCCTGTAGCCTCTACTTTGTATTTGTACAACACACCACCTTCTATTTGGGTATCATTGAATGCATACACATCGCTACTCAAGGTTGCTATTAAGTTATACGGATTTGAAGTACCTAGTTCCTTCCGATACACTTTGAATTTCTCAATCACATTTTGATTGGCGCCTATTTGCCATTTCACCTCTATAAGATCTGTGTAATACCCTTTTGACACCTCAAACCCATCAACAACAAAAGTGGGAGACACATACAAGATACCATATGGGAATCCAATTGTTGTTTTAATAGCTCCTGTGAAGGTATTGCCTAAAATAGGACTTCCTATTTGCATTTGTAGTTGCAAATTATTGTCGGTAGACTGATAATTTACCGCGGCATTTCCGGTAAACAGCAAAGGTTTACTTTGCTCTTGTGCATGGCTTGTATACACCACAAGACAGATACACAAAATCTGTAGTATTTTTTTCATAAGTAAACTACTTTATAATTTTATAATATAGTTTACCGAATAATTGAACGGACGTGTTTCCTCTACTGAACCTTTCTTTCCTGTATTTCCTAATATAGCATGGCTATGATTACCATTCGAGGTTGTTTCCCTCCCCAACAACTGTCCATGATGCTTATCTGACCCATTTTCACTAAGATCGCTAAAATATCTCCAAGCCCCTGCTTCTATGGTAGGAGAAAATTTGCTTTTTCTACTGTCTTGAACTATTATAAAGGCATCATCATATTTATGCTTGTGATTTCCAGCATTATTAGTATTTAATCCGCCGGCAGAGTGAACATGCTCTTTAAAAACATCTTCTTGAAAACTATTCAAAACACTTGCATAAGTTTTACTTTCATACAACTGTGAACCTGCACCTCTCAAAAAAGCTCCTTGCAAATTTGGTGCTTTGTTTGTTCCTAATAAATCTTTAAGATCCTGATACGCGTCACCTAAAGGTAAATCATCCCCATTACACAATACCCAGCCTGCCGGTACCTTATCAGCTGCCCCTAAAAAAGGCATAATAGCTCCTGTTGGAACCCCGTTACCAGCCTTAACAGCGTGGTATGCATAGGGCGTATAATTCAAGGTTTGATTGTATACCTCAATATCTGAACCATTGTAGTTCACAAACACCTTTAATTTTAAATCGGGAATTGAAAAATCAATATCATCAAACGTGTTGGTTGCAGGATTCCCTGAACTTAGAATATGAGAAAAAACACCAAAATTATCTGTTTTTATAGATTGGGTTTCACTGTATTGCACCGTATTATCATTTTCAGTAACACTGAAGGTAAACGTAAGATTCGTATCTGTAATGGCAGAGTTTGCATTGTCTCTAGCAATTCCTTGCACGGCTATTCCTTGTGCAAAGGTCACGATTGAACATACCAAGAGTAAGAGGGTTGTGTAATATTTTTTCATAGCAAAAGAGGTAATTAATTAATTTATTAGTTATTTTGCTCAAATATAGGACATTAAATTAGAGTAGACAATACGTATTTATACCTATAAGCCATTAGAAAACAAAAAATAGACAAAGTCTAAAAGCACCTACCATTTGCACATGAAATATGTAATTCATCTTCTTTTTTTATCCCTAGCCTGTGGGCTTCAGAGCCAGACCATCAAAAGCACCCAATTAAGACCGTTGACACAAACGAACATGTCTAGCATCTTTCCATTAGGCAGTGCTTTTGAACTTTCTTTTGATGATATCGCAGCAGGCCAAAAGGAGTACTACTACAAAATAGAGCACATGACTTATGACTGGAAACCAAGCAATATATTTCCGAATGAATACATTGAAGGCTTTCAAGAAAACGCAATTACCAATATCGAAAACTCTTTCAACACCTTACAAAATTACACACATCACCGGGTGCGATTTCCCAATAGCAATACCCGAATTACGAAAAGTGGCAACTACCTCCTATCTGTACTTGATGATGATTATGAAGTTGTTTTCACAAGAAGATTTACGCTATACCAAAACAAAACAACCGTTGGTGTGCGTGTGTTACGAAGCAGAAACACCCTCACGCGAAATCAAAAACAAACGGTGCATTTCAATATCAACTATGATGAAAACAGCATTCAAAACCCAACACAAGAGCTCCGTGTTGTGGTGCTTCAAAACGACAATTGGACCACAGCTATCTCAGATTTAACACCACAATACTTTAAAAGAAATCAACTCGTTTACACCTATGTTGGGAAACCAGATTTTTGGAGCGGCAACGAATACCTCAACTTTGACAACAAGCAAATTAGAAATAGCACAGTGCAAATTGCCAGCGTAGAACAACAAGAGATCTTTCACAGTTACCTGCATACTCAAGATAGAAGAAACAACAAGCCCTACACCTATTTCCCTGACATTAATGGGCAATTTGTAATTCGTACTATTGAAGGTGCAAACACCTCTTCAGAAGCAGATTATGCCGAGGTGCACTTCTCTTTAAAATCAGTAAATCCCATAGAGAAAGAAGTGCATATTTATGGAGCCTTTAATAATTTTAAGATGACACCTGAAACTAAAATGACCTTCAATAGCAACACTCAAAACTATGAAGCCTCTCTTTTGTTAAAACAAGGGTTTTACAATTACACCTTTGCAACCAAGGAAGGCAATGGACAAGCAAATCTGCACGAGCTCAATGGCTCTTTTTTTGAAACAGAAAATGAATACAAGGTACTCGTATATCAAAAAGCATTTGGACAAAACTACTACCAAGCAATCGGCCTGGGTACAGCAGTAGCCAACCCTCAAGATAAATAATTTTTATGCGAGTGCATTCATTCAAACTTCTTATCTTTGGATGCGAACTCCCCTTTTACCATGGTAGAAAAAATCACAAACGGCATAAAAATATCGGTGCAAACAGCATATAACGGCATTTTACAGCAGCAAGACAAACAGCAAAACGCATTTAGTTACGAGATCTCCATCGCAAATGAATCCTCAGATACTGTGCAACTTTTAGAACGATTTTGGGAAATTTCTGACGCCTTGAACCACAAAGAATATATTGAAGGGGAAGGCGTAGTTGGTAAGCAACCTGTTCTTGCACCAAACAGGCATCATCGCTATACTTCAAACTGCTTCTTATTTGCAGAAACCGGTGCCATGAGAGGGCGTTTCAAAATGAAAAACATGCACACAAAAGACTGTTTTTATGTAATTATCCCTACCTTTCAACTCACTACAACAGCAGCGCTCAACTAATGAAACTCCCTTTCAAAAGAAAAAACAAACAACTAACAAAACACAACTCTCATTGTTTTAATTGTGGACACCCTTTTTTTGGAGGTGAAAAATTTTGTCCTGAATGTGGCCAAGAAAATAAAGATCCAAAACTCACGTTTGGCTCTTTTTTACATCAAATTTTTAATGGCTTTATTTCTTGGGATTCGAGGTTTTGGACTACCATCATACCACTACTTATTCAACCTGGCAAAGTATCTAAAGAATATGTGGAAGGAAAACGACAACGTTATGCAAATCCATTTCGCTTTTACCTGACCATTTCAGTACTCTTTTTCTTACTCATAGGAACAACGCGTACCTATGAAAAACTAAACAAATTAAGAAAAGGGGCCACCACTACCACTTCAGTACTTGTAACAACTCAAAACGATAGCATTAGCAAAACAAACAACTTAAAAAAGAGTGATGATACCCCTAAAAAAACTGACTCAATTACAACCCAACTTACTGAAACAAGCACAATAAAACTCAAAGAGAACGATGAAGGTCAGTTTTTAAATGGAAATGAAATTAATTTAGACGGCCTACCTATGTGGAACAGCTTCTACAATTTTCACAGAAAGCACCCTGATGTAGACATGGAAAGTGCACTAGATAGCTTAGAAGTACCACACAGCTTTTACAACAGATTTATCTTTAACAGGGTTCTAGTGATTGAGAAACTCAATTCAGATGGTGACAAATTCAGCAAAATAGGGCAGGAATTTATGTCTTACTTATCCATTTCAATGTTTATCTTACTCCCTCTATTCACCTTGTCACTTTCTTTTTTCTATATGAGAAGAAGGCATACCTATGTGGAACATTTAGTATTTGTTTTCCACACACAAACAGTCTTTTTTCTCCTGCTTACTTTATTTTATCTGGTAAGCTTCTTTAGAGACCAAGACTTCATGATGGGCATTTTCTTCGGCATTTTCCTATTGTATTTGTTTTTAGCACTTAAAAAATTCTACCAACAAGGTTTCTTCAAAACACTCTTTAAATTTATACTCATCAACTTTTCATTTTTCATCGTCTCTATCTTAGGAATCGTATCTATTGCCATAATCACATTTGCAATGTATTAAACCAAGCACAGATAGGTCATTGAAACAGCCTCAACACTTTTTTCTGCAGACGTAATAGAAATGGTTTCCACAGCGCTACGTTCCATTCGCAAGGTATGTTCACGTGCTCCTTTTTGTGTATCTTGATGAAAGTCTAGAATGGCTTCACGATCATAGGATGGATGCGTCTTTAACCAGGTTGCAAACCATTGCTCCCGTTGCTGCTTCACCTCAGAGGAATACAACATCGAAGATGACCAAATACATGGCTTGTTTGGCAATTTCTTAAAATGCTTCGCTGCACCGTCCCAAACCAGCTCATAGACTCGCAATGAACTGCTCCAATCCAAAAGCACCATTGTAAAAGGCTCCATTCCTGTAAACTGACACACTTCTACATGAGGTATTACATCCGAAACCTTTAACAATTCTTTTACAACCAGCCCTCTACTTTTTGCATACACAGCGGCACGTTTATGAGCTTTAAAACCACCATTGAGCAAACAGACCAGCCGCTTCATGGAGCTTGTTCCAATCCATGTTCCCCCTGCAACCACATCTTTTGGATAGGTTAACAAGACCCCATCTTCTTTATAGGTTTTTGGTGCGAGTGTTGCTCGCGAAGGTTGTTCATCTCTATTAGAAGTAACGATAAAATCACCATTTTCTAATGGCAAATAAGTCAACGTACACATATACTCTTGGTTTATGACAAATAAGAAATAAAACGCTCGGTATTATTACTAAAAATAAACTTAACTTTGCCCTACAAAATTAAGTCTAATCTAACAAACAATACACAAAAATGGGAAGAGGTTTTTACAACGTTCCAGTTGCTGTAAATGAGCCTGTTCAAGGCTACGCACCAGGTTCTCCAGAAAGAGAATTGCTTTTAGCAACCTATAAAGAAATGTTCAATAGTCAACTAGACGTGCCTATGCACATCAATGGCGAAGAAGTACGTACTGGAAACACCAGAAATATTACCCCTCCACACAATCACAAACATGTAGTTGGTCAGTACCATGTTGCTGAGAAATCGCATGTAGAAGCTGCCATTTCAACTGCATTAGATGCAAGAGAGGCATGGTCTAGCGTAAGCTGGATGGAAAGAGCTTCGATTTTCTTAAAGGCTGCAGAATTATTAGCAGGACCTTACAGAGCAAAAATGAATGCTGCAACCATGATTGCACAATCTAAAAACGTACACCAAGCAGAAATTGATGCGGCCTGTGAAATGATTGATTTTTTCCGCTTCAACGTGCAATACATGACAGATATCTTTAAAGACCAACCTGCTTCTGCTCCAGGCATCTGGAACCGAGTTGAATACAGACCACTCGAAGGATTTGTCTATGCCATTACGCCTTTTAACTTTACTTCCATTGCTGCCAACTTACCAGCTGCTGCTGCTTTAATGGGGAATGTAGTTGTTTGGAAACCCTCTGACCATCAAGCATACTCTGCTCAGGTAATTGTAGACTTATTTAAAGAAGCTGGCTTGCCAGACGGCGTTATCAATGTGGTCTATGGAGACCCAGTGATGGTGACAGATACCGTATTGGCTTCTCCAGATTTTTCTGGATTGCACTTTACAGGATCTACTCATGTATTTAAGCACCTATGGAAACAAATCGGAACCAATATTGAAACCTATAAAACCTACCCAAGAATTGTTGGAGAAACTGGTGGTAAAGATTTTATATGGGCTCACAACTCAGCAAACCCGTTGCAAGTTGCTACTGGAATTACAAGAGGCGCTTTTGAATTTCAAGGACAAAAGTGTTCTGCTGCTTCGAGAGCCTACATCCCTGCATCTATCTGGCCAGCAGTTAAAGAACACTTAATTGCTCAGGCAAGTCAATTAAAAATGGGCTCTCCAGAAGACCCAAGCAACTTTATAAACGCTGTGATTCACGAAGGCTCTTTCGATAAAATAGCTAGCTTTTTAGATGCTGCTAAAGAAG
>OLII01000372.1_pt1 | contig 17261 bp, 15 predicted proteins | sample 1609481 | NCBI WGS metagenome assembly OLII01 (sample SAMN05416859, study PRJEB24817) | seawater metagenome | isolation source: Sea water | place: Canada:Atlantic | collected 2013-11 | reverse complement strand
AGATCTAGTACGGTCTCGTGGGCTCGGAGATGTGTATAAGAGACAGGGCCTGGGTGCGTCTTAACGGCCAGGCCGAACAGGCGCTGCTGGCGCCGCTGGCCCCTGGCCTGGTGCAAGGCTGCGGCATCACGGCCGCCGGCCCGCTGGCACCGGGCGTCGCCTACTCCCTGAGCCTGTCCAGCGGCACCCTGGCGCTGGACGGCGAGCGCGAGATCGAGTTCAGCGAGCACGACCGTCCCACCGTCACCCTCGACGCCCACGGTCCCCTGAGCATCGACGTGGAGGCCGTACTGGCCTTCGCCGCCCGCCATCGCCTGCTGGCGGTAGGCCGCGAACACCCGCAACACCCTGCGCACCCTCAGTGCTGAGACAACCCTGGAGAACAACAAGATGTCCACTCACCTGAACACCGAGCAACTCCTGCATGCCTACCGGGTCATGCGCACCATCCGCGCCTTCGAAGAGCGCCTGCACATCGAGTTCGCCACCGGCGAGATCCCAGGCTTCGTGCACCTGTATGCCGGCGAAGAGGCGTCGGCCGCCGGGGTCATGGCGCACCTGCGCGACAGCGACTGCATCGCCTCCAACCACCGCGGCCACGGCCACTGCATCGCCAAGGGCGTGGACGTGCACGGCATGATGGCCGAGATCTACGGCAAGAAGACCGGCGTGTGCGGCGGCAAGGGCGGTTCTATGCATATCGCCGACCTGGAAAAGGGCATGCTCGGCGCCAACGGCATCGTCGGCGCCGGCGCGCCCCTGGTGGCCGGCGCTGCCCTGGCGGCCAAGCTCAAGGGCACCGATGACGTGGCCGTGGTGTTCTTCGGCGACGGCGGCTCCAACGAGGGTGCGGTGTTCGAGGCCATGAACCTGGCCGCGATCATGAACCTGCCGTGCATCTTCGTGGCCGAGAACAACGGCTACGCCGAGGCCACCGCCTCCAACTGGTCGGTGGCGTGCGACCACATCGCCGACCGCGCCGCCGGCTTCGGCATGCCCGGGGTGACCATCGACGGCTACGACTTCTTTGCCGTGCACGAGGCGGCCGGCGCCGCCATCGAGCGTGCCCGCAGCGGTCAGGGCCCGTCGCTGGTGGAGGTCAAGCTGACCCGCTACTACGGCCACTTCGAAGGCGACGCGCAAACCTACCGCGCCCCGGACGAGGTGAAGAACCTGCGCGAAACCCGCGACTGCCTGATGCAGTTCCGCCAGCGCACCACCCGCGCCGGGCTGCTCGGCGACGCCCAGCTGGACCTGGTGGATGCCCAGGTCGAGGACCTGATCGAAGACGCCGTGCGCCGCGCCAAGTCCGACCCCAAGCCCCAGCCTGCCGACCTGCTCAGCGACGTGTACGTCGCCTACCCCTGAGCACGCTGCCCTTACAACAAGAACAATCGGAGAATCATCATGGCGAGAAAAATCAGCTACCAGCAGGCCATCAACGAAGCCCTGGCCCAGGAAATGCGCCGCGACCCCACGGTGTTCATCATTGGCGAGGACGTCGCCGGCGGTGCCGGTGCACCGGGCGAGAATGACGCCTGGGGCGGTGTGCTCGGCGTCACCAAGGGCCTTTACGGGCAGTTCCCCGGCCGCGTGCTGGACGCGCCGCTATCGGAAATCGGCTATGTGGGCGCAGCGGTCGGCGCCGCCACCCAGGGCCTGCGCCCGGTGTGCGAACTGATGTTCGTCGACTTTGCCGGCTGCTGCCTGGACCAGATCCTCAACCAGGCAGCCAAGTTTCGCTACATGTACGGCGGCAAGGCGGTCACCCCGCTGGTGATGCGCACCATGGTCGGCGCCGGCCTGCGCGCCGCCGCCCAGCACTCGCAGATGCTCACGTCGCTGTGGACCCACATCCCGGGCCTGAAGGTGGTGTGCCCGTCGTCGCCGTATGACGCCAAGGGCCTGCTGATCCAGGCGATCCGCGACAACGACCCGGTGATCTTCTGCGAGCACAAGCTGCTCTACAGCCTGCAGGGCGAAGTGCCGGAAGAGGTCTACACCGTGCCGTTCGGCGAGGCCAACTTCTTGCGTGACGGCGACGACATCACCCTGGTGACCTACGGGCGCATGGTCCACCTGGCCATGGAGGCGGCGGCCAACCTGGCGCGCCAGGGCATCGACTGCGAGGTACTCGACCTGCGCACCACCAGCCCGATGGATGAAGACAGCATTCTCGAAAGCGTGGAAAAGACCGGCCGCCTGGTGGTGATCGACGAAGCCAACCCGCGCTGCTCGATGGCCACCGACATCAGTGCGCTGGTGGCGCAGAAAGCCTTCGGCGCACTCAAGGGCCCGATCGAGATGGTCACTGCGCCGCACACCCCGGTGCCGTTCTCCGACGCGCTGGAAGACCTCTACATCCCCACCGCCGCCAAGATCGAGGCTGCCGTGCACACAGTGATGAAAGGGAGGAACGCGGCATGAGCCAGATCCATACCCTGACCATGCCCAAGTGGGGCCTGTCGATGACCGAGGGGCGCATCGACACCTGGCTCAAGCAGGAAGGCGAGCACATCAGCAAGGGCGACGAGGTGCTGGACGTGGAGACCGACAAGATCTCCAGCAGCGTCGAGGCCCCGTTCAGCGGCGTGCTGCGCCGTCAGATCGCCAGGCCCGACGAGACCCTGGCAGTGGGGGCGCTGCTGGCCGTGGTGGTCGAGGGCGAGGCCAGCGACGCGCAGATCGATGCGGTGGTGCAGCGCTTTCAGGCCGATTTCGTGCCCGGTGACGGCGCCGAGCAGGACAGCGGCCCGGCGCCGCAGAAAGTCGAGCTGGGCGGGCACCGGGTGCGCTACTTCGACCTCGGCGAAGGCGGTACGCCGCTGGTGTTGATCCACGGCTTCTGCGGCGACCTTAACAACTGGATGTTCAACCACCCGGCGCTGGCCGCCGAGCGCCGGGTGATCGCCCTCGACCTGCCCGGGCATGGCGAGTCGGGCAAGCACCTGCAACGCGGCGACCTGGATGAGCTGAGCCAGAGCGTGCTGGCCCTGCTCGATCACCTGGACCTGGGGCGCGTGCACCTGGCCGGGCACTCCATGGGTGGTGCGGTGGCCTTGAACCTGGCGCGGCTGGCACCTGCGCGGGTGCAGTCGCTGAGCCTGATCGCCAGCGCCGGGCTGGGGCGCGAGATCAATGGCGGCTACCTGCAGGGCATCGTTGCGGCGGCCAACCGCAACGCCCTGAAGCCGCAGATGACGCAGCTGTTCTCCGACCCCGGGCTGGTGACCCGGCAGATGCTCGAGGACATGCTCAGGTTCAAGCGCCTGGAGGGGGTGGACGAGGCCCTGCGACAACTGGCCGACGCACTGGCCAGCGACGGCGTGCAGCGTCACGACCTGCGCCCGGTGGTGGCGCAGCAGCCGACGCTGGTGCTGTGGGGCAGCGATGACGCGATCATCCCGGCCACCCATGTGGACGGCCTGCCAGCCGAGGTGGCGATACTGCCGGGCCAGGGGCACATGGTGCAGTTGGAAGCGGCCGAGCAGGTCAATGCGCGACTGCTGGCGTTTTTGCGCGGGCACTGACCAGCACCGGTTTGTGTCTCGAGGGCTGCTCTGCAGCCCGATCGCGGGTCAAGCCAGTACAGACACTGCAGCGCCCCCGATACAAACCCCTCGCACTCAAGTAAACTGGCGCGCTTCGCGCAGTCCCCAGCGGCTGCCCTCCACGAATTACCCAAAGGTGCCCGCCATGCCCTGGCTGCAAGTACGTCTGGCCATCAGCCCGGAACAAGCCGAAACCTACGAAGATGCCCTGCTCGAAGTCGGCGCCGTCTCCGTCACCTTCATGGACGCCGAAGACCAGCCGATCTTCGAACCGGACCTCAACACTACCCCGCTGTGGTCGCACACCCACCTGCTGGCCCTGTTCGAAGCCGACGCCGAACCCGAGGCAGTGTTTGCCCACCTGCAACTGCTGACCGGGGCCGCCCTGCCCGAGCACCAGGCCGAAGTGATCGAAGACCTGGACTGGGAACGCAGCTGGATGGACAACTTCCAGCCTATGCGCTTCGGCCAGCGCCTGTGGATCGTGCCCAGCTGGCACGCCGCCCCCGAGCCGGACGCCGTCAACCTGCTGCTCGACCCGGGCCTGGCGTTCGGCACCGGCACCCACCCGACCACCGCCCTGTGCCTGGAATGGCTCGACGGCCAGGACCTGAACGGCACTGAAGTACTCGACTTCGGCTGCGGCTCAGGCATCCTCGCCATCGCCGCGCTGCTGCTGGGCGCACGCAAGGCGGTGGGCACCGACATCGACGTGCAGGCCATCGAGGCCTCGCGCGACAATGCCGGGCGCAACGGCATCGCCGACGCGCTGTTCGACCTGTACCTGCCCCAGGACATGCCGGCCATGCAGGCCGACGTGCTGGTGGCCAACATCCTCGCCGGCCCGCTGGTCTCGCTGGCCCCGCAGTTGTCCGGCCTGGTACGCCCCGGCGGCCTGCTGGCGCTGTCGGGCATCCTCGCCGAACAGGGCGATGAAGTGGCCGCCGCCTACGCCAAGGACTTCGACCTGGACCCGATCGCCGTGCGCGATGGCTGGGTACGCATCAGTGGTCGCCGGCGCTAACTGCGCCTAGACTACAACTCTGCACAACCCGGACCGCCGCATGACCGACAGTTTCGTCACCCAGTGCCCGCATTGCCAGACCAGCTTTCGCGTCAGCCACACTCAATTGAGTGTGGCCCGCGGGGTAGTGCGCTGCGGCAATTGCCTGCAGGTATTCAACGCCGCCAAGCAGCTGCTGGAGCAGAGTGCAGCGCAACAGGCGCTGCAGGTCGCCCCCGCGCTGCCGCCGGCAACGCCGTTGCCTGCGCCGGTGGCCGAACCCGAACATGCACCGCAGCCAGCGCCGTCGGCCCCCGCGCCGATCAGCCAGCGCGAATGGACGGCCAGCGCGCTGGACGTCGACCTCGACCAACTGGACCTCGACCAGGAACTCGCCCGCCTGGAGCAACGCGAAATCCAGCCGATCAGCGAGTTCAAGCGCAGCCAGGCCGAAGACTTCGACCTGGCGCCACGCCGCGAGGACAGCCTCAGCGCCCAGCGCGACGGCCCGGACGACACCTCGTACACCGACAGCCTGTTCAGCAGCCCGGCCGACGAACGCGAAGCCCAGGCAACGCCGCAGCCGCCGCTGGTCGACGAACCCGTCCCGGCTACCGTGGCGCTGCCGGGCGAGCGCACCGAACCCTCGCTGTCGCTGGACCTGGACGGCCTGGATGACGAGCCCCCGCTGCGCGAGCAGCCCCTCCACGACCCCGACGTGGTGGCCGAGCACCTTTCGGCACGCGACCCGGGCGATGAGCCCGACGCGCCGGACCCGGCGTTCGACGACGCCCCGAATACCCGCCACGAACCCGACCTTGGCCCGATGGCTGCACGCTCGCCACGCAAGCCGGCGCTGGTCGACATCGTCGACGACCCGCTGCAGCTCGACTGGCAGAAGCCGCGCAGCCACTGGGGCCGGCGCCTGCTGTGGGCGCTGCTGACTCTGCTGGCTGGCGCGGCACTGGCTGGCCAGTACATCGCCTATCACTTCGACGAACTGGCCCGCCAGGACCAGTACCGCCCCTGGTTCCAGCAGCTGTGCCCGCAACTGGGCTGCGAAGTGCCTTCCAAGGTCGACATCGCCCGCATCAAGAGCAGCAACCTGGTGGTCCGCAGCCACCCGGACTTTGCCGGCGCGTTGATCGTGGACGCGATCATCTACAATCGTGCGCCCTTCTCGCAGCCATTCCCGCTACTGGAGCTGCGGTTTGCCGACCTCAACGGCCAACTGATCGCCAGCCGTCGCTTCAAGCCCGGCGAGTACCTGAGCGGCGAGCTGGCCGGCAAGGCCGAAATGCCCAGCCAGACCCCGATCCACATCGCCCTGGACATCCTCGATCCGGGCCCGAAGGCGGTCAACTACAGCCTGAGCTTCCGCTCGCCGGAGTAAACCCAGCGACCAGCGGCAAGCTTCAGGCGGCAAGAGAAAAGCGCGGTATCACGCCACTCCTGCTTTTGGCTGGGGCTTGAAGCTTGTCGCTTGCCGCTCAAACTGTTCATATTTTATCCAGATCGACCTTTATCCGGTCACCGAGAGCGGGTATCATGCCCACCCTTTTTCGAACTCTAAGATCGGCCCCCACAACAGGGAACTCCTATGTCGGCGGTACGCATCGGCCCATACACACTGCAGAACGCCCTGATCCTTGCCCCGATGGCCGGGGTCACGGACCAGCCTTTTCGTCAGCTGTGCCGACGAATGGGCGCAGGCCTGGTGGTGTCCGAAATGGTCAGCAGCGACATGAGCCTGTGGAACAGCCGCAAGTCGCGCCTGCGCATGATTCACGATGGCGATCCCGAGCCCCGCTCGGTGCAGATCGCCGGCGGTGACGCGCAGATGCTCGCGGCCGCGGCCCGGGCCAATGTCGAGGCCGGCGCGCAGATCATCGATATCAACATGGGCTGCCCGGCAAAAAAAGTCTGCAACAAAGCTGCAGGCTCTGCTTTATTGAAGGATGAAGTACTGGTCAACGAGATCCTCCAGGCGGTGGTCGCCGCCGTGGACGTACCCGTTACCCTCAAGATCCGCACCGGCTGGGACCGGGACAACAAGAATGGCCTGACCGTGGCGAAGATCGCCGAGCAGGCAGGCATTCAGGCACTGGCCGTACATGGCCGCACCCGTGCCGACCTGTACACCGGCGACGCCGAGTACGACACCATCGCCGCCATCAAGCAGGCGGTGTCGATACCGGTATTTGCCAATGGCGACATCACGTCGCCGCAAAAGGCCCGACAGGTGCTCGACGCCACCGGCGCCGACGGCCTGCTGATCGGCCGCGCCGCCCAGGGGCGGCCGTGGATCTTTCGCGAGGTCGAGCACTACCTGCGCACCGGCGAGCTGTTGCCGGCACCGCAGTTGGCTGAAGTGGAACGAATTCTGCTGGAGCACCTGGCCGCGCTGCACGCCTTCTATGGCGATGTGATGGGTGTGCGTATCGCCCGCAAGCATGTGGGCTGGTACCTGGCAACGTTACCGGGCGCCAGGGAGTTTCGCGCCCGCTTCAATGGTTTGGAAGAAACACACGCGCAGTGCGCCGACGTTCGCGAGTTTTTCCGCGAACGTGAACAGAGCCTTGAGACAGAGGACGGACAAGGGGTGGCCGCATGACGATGATGACCGAGACTTTAGTGAGTGGAACAACGCCCGTGAGCGACAACGTCAACCTGAAACAGCACCTGAACACCCCGAGCGAAGAGGGCCAGACCCTTCGCGGGAGCGTGGAGAAGGCGCTGCACAACTACTTTGCGCACCTCGAGGGCGCTGCTGTCACGGACGTGTACAACCTGGTGCTCTCTGAAGTCGAGGCACCCTTGCTCGAAAGCGTGATGAACTACGTCAAGGGCAACCAGACCAAGGCCAGCGAGCTGCTGGGGCTCAACCGGGGCACCTTGCGCAAGAAGCTCAAGCAGTACGATCTGCTGTAACAACGAATCCACACCAGAAAAGGCGGCTCCCATTCGATGAGGTCGCCTTTTTTGCTGACTCCACCGCGTTATGGAATCTGAAATGACCGACCAGACTACCCGCCTGCCGATCCGCCGCGCCTTGATCAGCGTTTCCGACAAGACCGGAATCCTCGAATTCGCCCGTGAGCTGCAACAGCTCGGCGTCGAGATCCTGTCCACCGGTGGCACCTTCAAGTTGCTCCAGGACAATGGCGTCGCCGCGGTGGAAGTTGCCGACTACACCGGCTTTGCCGAAATGATGGACGGCCGGGTCAAGACCCTGCACCCCAAGATCCACGGTGGCATCCTCGGCCGTCGCGGTACCGATGACGCCATCATGGCCGAGCACGGGATCAAGCCGATCGACCTGGTCGCCGTCAACCTGTACCCCTTCGAAGCCACCATCTCCAAGCCGGGCTGCGACCTGCCGACCGCCATCGAGAACATCGACATCGGCGGCCCGACCATGGTTCGCTCGGCGGCCAAGAACCACAAGGACGTGGCCATCGTGGTCAACGCCAGCGACTACGGCCAGGTACTCGAGAGCCTCAAAGCAGGTGGCCTGACCTACGCCCAGCGCTTCGACCTGATGCTCAAGGCGTTCGAGCACACCGCCGCCTACGACGGCATGATCGCCAACTACATGGGCACCGTGAACCAGTCGGCCGACACCCTGAGCACCGAAGACCGCAGCCAGTTCCCGCGCACCTTCAACAGCCAGTTCATCAAGGCCCAGGAAATGCGCTACGGCGAGAACCCGCACCAGAGCGCGGCGTTCTACGTCGAGGCCAAGCCGAGCGAGGCCGGCATCGCCACCGCCACCCAGCTGCAGGGCAAGGAGCTGTCGTACAACAACGTGGCCGACACCGACGCCGCGCTGGAATGCGTCAAGAGCTTCGTCAAGCCGGCCTGCGTGATCGTCAAGCACGCCAACCCGTGCGGCGTGGCCGTCAGCCCGGACGCCGAGGGCGGCATCCGCCAGGCCTACGAGCTGGCCTACGCCACCGATACCGAATCAGCCTTCGGCGGCATCATCGCGTTCAACCGCGAGCTGGATGCCGAAACCGCCAAGGCCATCGTCGAGCGTCAGTTCGTCGAAGTGATCATCGCCCCGAGCGTGAGCGAAGAAGCCCGCGCCGTGGTGGCCGCCAAGGCCAACGTGCGCCTGCTGGCGTGCGGCCAGTGGTCGGCCGAGCGTGCCGCTGCCTGGGACTACAAGCGCGTCACCGGCGGCCTGCTGGTACAGAGCCGCGACATCGGCATGATCACCGAGGGCGACCTGAAGGTGGTGACCAAGCGTGCGCCGACCGAGCAGGAAATCCACGACCTGATCTTCGCCTGGAAAGTGGCCAAGTACGTCAAGTCCAACGCCATCGTCTACGCCAAGAACCGCCAGACCATCGGTGTCGGCGCCGGCCAGATGAGCCGCGTGAACTCGGCGCGCATTGCCGCGATCAAGGCCGAGCATGCCGGCCTGCAGGTACAGGGTGCAGTCATGGCCTCGGATGCGTTCTTCCCGTTCCGCGACGGTATCGACAACGCGGCCAAGGTGGGTATCACTGCGGTGATCCAGCCGGGCGGTTCGATGCGTGATGCCGAGGTGATTGCCGCGGCCGACGAAGCCGGCATCGCGATGGTGTTCACCGGCATGCGCCACTTCCGTCACTGACCAACAGAAAAGGTGCAGACATATCCCTGTGGGAGCGGGCTTGACCCGCGATGCGAGCGACGCGGTACTTCCTGATCGCGTGGCCCCCATCGCGGGTCAAGCCCGCTCCCACAGGACCTCGCTCTTGCAATGACTTGCACAGAACAGCACTCATCCGAATTAGCGTCATCGAGGTTTTGACATGAACGTTTTGATCATCGGTAGCGGCGGCCGCGAACACGCCCTGGCCTGGAAAGTTGCCCAGGACCCTCGCGTCGAGACTGTCTTCGTCGCCCCCGGCAACGCCGGCACCGCCACCGAAGCCAAGTGCAAGAACGTCGACATCGACGTCACCGCCCTGGACCAACTGGCCGACTTCGCCGAGAAGAACGTCGCCCTGACCATCGTCGGCCCCGAGGGCCCGTTGGTGGCCGGCGTGGTCGACCTGTTCCGCAGCCGCGGCCTGGACTGCTTCGGCCCCACCAAGGGCGCGGCGCAGCTGGAAGGCTCCAAGGCCTTCACCAAGGACTTTCTGGCCCGTCACAAGATTCCGACCGCCGACTACCAGAACTTCACCGAAGTGGAGCCGGCCCTGGCCTACCTGCGCGAAAAAGGCGCACCGATCGTGATCAAGGCCGACGGCCTGGCCGCGGGCAAGGGCGTGATCGTCGCCATGACCCTGGCTGAAGCCGAGGACGCGGTACGCGACATGCTCGCCGGCAATGCCTTCGGCGACGCCGGTTCGCGCGTGGTCATCGAAGAGTTCCTCGACGGCGAGGAAGCCAGCTTCATCGTCATGGTCGACGGGCAGAACGTGCTGCCGATGGCCACCAGCCAGGACCACAAGCGCGTCGGCAACGCCGACACCGGCCCCAACACCGGCGGCATGGGCGCCTACTCGCCAGCCCCGGTGGTCACTGCCGAAGTCCACCAGCGCGTGATGGACCAGGTGATCTGGCCGACCGTCAACGGCATGGCTGCCGAAGGCAACGTGTACACCGGCTTCCTGTATGCCGGGCTGATGATCGACAAGGCCGGCAACCCCAAGGTCATCGAGTTCAACTGCCGCTTCGGCGACCCGGAAACCCAGCCGGTGATGCTGCGCCTGGAATCGAGCCTGGTGCTGCTGATCGAAGCGGCGTTCGCCAAGGCCCTGAACAAGGTCGAAGCGCAGTGGAACCCGCAGCCGAGCCTGGGCGTTGTACTGGCCGCCGGCGGCTACCCGGGCGACTACGCCAAGGGTGCACCGATCAGCGGCCTGGACGCCGCAGCCAAGCTCACCGGCAAGGTGTTCCATGCCGGTACCGCCCTCAAGGACGGCCAGGTGGTCACCAGCGGTGGTCGCGTACTGTGTGCCACTGCCCTGGGTGAGACCGTCGAAGCCGCGCAGCAGCAGGCCTACCGCCTGGCCGCCGAAATCGAGTGGGACGGCAGTTTCTACCGCACCGACATCGGCTACCGCGCCATCGCCCGTGAACGTGGCGAGCACCAGGAGTAAGCTGACACGGCAAGGCTCCAAAGGGGCCTTGCCTTCGGCTTGGCACGCCGCGCATAGTTGCAAACCGGCATTTGGCTAGGAAGGGATATCTCGTGCGTTGGCTCAGGATTGCCATTGGACTCACCGTCAGCCTGCTGACTCTGCTCTGCCTGTTCCCGGCCACGGCCGATTCGGGCAGTGGGTGGTCGGTATTGCTCGACGATCAGGCCAACCTGCAACTGAGCGACATCCGTTCCGAGCGTTACCGTAACCAGTTCAGTCCCATCGAGCTCAACCAGCTCGATGCCGCCGAGCCCCAGCAGGCGCTCTGGCTGCATTACCACCTGCCCCCACACCAGCCCGAACAGGTACTGCGTCTGTTCGCCCCGGACCTGTCGCACCTGAACCTGTATGTGGTCGACGGCGCCCGGCTGATCGAGCAGTCCCACAACGGCCGCCCGGACACCAACGGCCCGGTGAGCCTGACCACCAACGATCACCTGCTGGCGGTGCCGAGCAGCGACCAGGCCCAGGACCTCTACCTGCGGCTGGTCTCCGAGCACCAGCTGCGGCCCGGCATCAGCCTGATGCCCGCCGTGAGCGCCGCCGCCGACCAGCGCCAGCCACTGCTGTTCGGGTTGCTGTTCGGCTGCATGGGCATGCTGATCCTGCACAACCTGGTGCGCTTCGGCTATTCGCGCTCCACCAGCAGCCTGTGGCTGGCCGGTTACCACAGCCTGATGCTGCTCAGCGCGCTGATCCTGCTCAACCTGAGCGGGCCGTGGAACCTCTGGCAGACCTCGCAGACCCCGGCCGCCTACCTCACCGCCCTGCTCGCCAGCCTCTGCGGGCTGGCCTTCACCCTGCGCTTCTTCGCCCCCCTGCAGCAGCCGCGCCTGGCCCGCCTGCTGCAAGGCGAGATCCTGCTGATCGCCATCGGCGGCCTGTTGCTGCTGTTCGTCGACACCTTGCCGTTGAACCTGGCCACCTACGCGCTGGTGGCCCTGGCCAGCCTGAGCATGCTGATCACGGCCGTTTGCCACTGGGTGCGCGGCTTCGCCCCGGCGCGCCTGTTCAGCCTGGCCATGCTGGTGTTCAACCTGGGCTGCCTGGTGGTGCTGCCGGCGCTGCTGGGCCTTACCCGCACCCCCACCGAATGGCTGCTGTTCATCCTGCTGGGGTTCACCGCCTTCACCGGCCTTCTGCTCAACATGGCCCTGGGCGAGCGCCTGCGCAGCATCAGCGAGGCGCGCTTCAGCGCCAGCCGCGAGCTGGCCGCCAGCACCGCCGAAATCAACGCCAAGGCAGAGTTTCTGGCACGCATCAGCCACGAGATCCGCACCCCGATGAACGGTGTGCTGGGCATGACCGAACTGCTGCTGGGCACCCCGCTGTCGGTCAAGCAGCGCGACTATGTACAGACCATCCACAGTGCCGGCAACGAGCTGCTGACCCTGATCAACGAGATCCTCGACATCTCCAAGCTCGAGTCCGGCCAGATCGAGCTGGATGACGTGCAGTTCGACCTCAACGCCCTGATCGAGGACTGCCTGAGCATCTTCAGGGCCAAGGCCGAACAGCAGAACATCGAACTGATCAGCTTCACCCAGCCGCAGGTGCCGCGGGTCATCAGCGGTGACCCCACGCGCCTGCGTCAGGCCCTGCTGAGCCTGCTGGAAAACGCCCTGAAAAAGACCGAGCAGGGCGAGATCCTGCTGGTGGTGGCACTGGACCAGCGCGGCAGCAGCCCGCGCCTGCGCCTGGCCGTGCAGGACAGCGGCGAACCGATCCCGCCCAGCGAGCGCGAGGCATTGCTGCAGGCCGAGTTGCACAGCGAGCACGTGCTGTCGAGCAACAAGCTCGGCGGCCTGCTGGGCCTGGTGATCGCCAAGCAACTGATCGCCCTGATGCAGGGCGAGTTCGGCATCAAGACCAGCCACAACCAGGGCAACACCCTGTGGATGACCCTGCCGCTGGACCCGCAGCGCCTCGAACAGCCCGCCGCCGACCTCGACGGCCCGCTGCGCGATGCCCGGGTGCTGGTGGTGGACGACAACGACACCTGCCGCAAGGTGCTGGTGCAGCAGTGCAGCGCCTGGGGCATGAACGTGAGCGCCGTGCCCTCGGGTAAGGAAGCCCTGGCGCTGCTGCGCACCAAGGCGCACCTGCGTGACTACTTCGATGCCGTGCTGCTCGACCAGAACATGCCCGGCATGACCGGCATGCAACTGGCCGCCAAGATCAAGGAAGATCCGAGCCTGAACCACGACATCCTGATCATCATGCTCACCGGCATCACCAATGCGCCGAGCAAGGTCATCGCCCGCAACGCCGGGGTCAAGCGCATCCTGGCCAAGCCCGTGGCCGGCTACACCCTCAAAACCACCCTGGCCGAAGAACTGGCCCAGCGCAGCAAGGGCCAGATGCTCGGCATGCAGCCGCCCAGCCTGGCCACCCCGCTGGACGTGCCCGCCGACTTCCGCATCCTGGTGGCCGAAGACAACAACATCTCCACCAAGGTGATCCGCGGCATGCTCGGCAAGCTCAACCTGGAGCCCGACACCGCCAGCAACGGCGAGGAAGCCCTGCAGGCCATGAAGGCGCAGCGCTACGACCTGGTGCTGATGGACTGCGAGATGCCGGTGCTGGACGGCTTCTCGGCCACCCAGCAGCTGCGCGCCTGGGAGGCGGTCAGCCTGCGCCCGCGCACGCCGGTGGTGGCGCTGACCGCGCACATCCTGGCCGAGCACAAGGAGCGCGCACGCCAGGCCGGCATGGACGGGCACATGGCCAAGCCGGTGGAGCTGTCGCAACTGCGCGAACTGATCGAATACTGGGTGGCCCACCGCAAGCCCCACGAGCAGCCCGACAACGCGCCCGTCCCCCACTGATACACTTGCCCAACGCCCCCTTTGCCGCGAGCCCACGCCATGCTCCATGAGTTGTTCAGCGTCTACCTGAAGATGCTCGTGCTCTACAGCCCGTTCTTCGTCCTGTCCTGCTTCATCAGCCTGACCCGCGGCCACTCCAGCAAGGAGCGCAAGCAGCTGGCCTGGCGCGTGGCGCTGGCGGTACTGATCGCCAGCGTGCTGCTGTACCTGTTCGGGCGGGCAATCTTCGGCATCTTCGGCATCACCCCCGACGCGTTTCGCATCGGCGCCGGCAGCGTGCTGTTCATCTCGGCGCTGGGCATGGCCCAGGGCAAGTCGGCGGTCAACACCGACAACGTGCAGCAGGACGTGACCATCGTGCCGCTGACCATCCCGCTGACCGTCGGCCCCGGCACCATCGGTGCGCTGCTGGTGATGGGCGTCAGCCAGCCGCACTGGGACGACAAGCTGCTGGCCATCGTGAGTATCGCCCTGGCCAGCTTCACCGTTGGCCTGGTGCTGTTTCTGTCGCACCGCATCGAACGGCTGCTTGGCGACCAGGGCCTGCAGATCGTCAGCCGGCTGATGGGCCTGTTCGTGTGCGCCCTGGCGGCGCAGATCATCTTCACCGGGATCAAGGGCTACCTGGTGCTCTAGCCCCTACCGGTCCTGGAAGAAACCTTCCGAGAGTGCCCGGGTCTGGGCCAGTACGAACGTGCGATGGCTCGCGTACGCCTGGCGATCGAACAGGTAGCAGCCACCATGGGGCGTCAGGGTCACGTAGCGCCGGTAGGTATCGGTCAGAAAGCCGTGTTCGACGTCCACTTCAAAGCGCATCACCAGCCCGCAGAAACACAGCATGGGCTGGTTGCGTCGATCGGTGAAACAGGGCGTGACCTTGCAGTGCATGGCCTTCTCCACGTCGCGCCTGGGCATGGCCGAAGACTCGAAGTGGCGCCGGGCCTTGGTCTCCAGGTCGAGGTCGCGCAGCGACTGGCTGATCACCTGGTGAAACAGCACCTCGGCGTCCCGCTGTACCACCGTGACCTCGAAGGCACGCACCTGCGCCAGGTCGTGGGCAGCCGTGGACACCGACGACAGAAAGCTGATCAGGCGGCAACCATGCCGGAGCAGGCAGGCATGGTGGAACTCATTCCAGGCCTGCGGCGAGGCATGCTGACCAACCGCTTTGCTGGCGTACATCTCGGCGTACACCATCAGGTCCATCATGTCCTGCATGTCGGCAGGGTCCATGCCCTCACCGAACGACACCCGGTTGTCGCCGATCACCTGCGAACGTTCAGTGGAGGTCATGGGTGCCCCCTTGCAGCGAGCCGTCGGCCTTGGCCTTGGCCTGCGGCACCACCCGCCTGAGCACAACGGCATCGTCCTCCAGGGCTGCCACCGTCATGTCGCGCAGTCGCGCATAGCGCGCAACCGACAACTGCTTGTGGCTGTAGAAGAACAGCGCGTCGCCCGGGCTGTCGACCCCGCAGAACGTCTGGTGCAGAAAGTCCTGCTGAAGCGGCACCACCAGCGCCAGGCTCACAAACAGGCTGAACACCTGGTCTGGCGCGGTGCACGCACTGAGCTGGAAGTTGATCGCCGTGCGCTGGCTGGCCTGGGTGTGCGCGAGCACCTGGGCACGAAACAGCTGGCGCGCCGGGTGCTCGTAGGCCAGTTCGCAAATCTGCTCCAGCATGTCGGTCATCTGCCGCACGATGGCCGCAGGCAACTTCTTCTTCAGGTGCCTGGTCACCAGCGCGACGATGCTCAGGTCATCCAGGCCGGCGAACCTGGATACATCGGACTGCACGGTCTGGGTGCTCCACATGAGCTGGCCCAGGCCGTCCACATTGCGCTTGAACCAGGCCCGGGGGTTGGCGGTGACCAGGCCGTCCTGGTTGGCCGACACCTGCGCCAGCAAGTGGGAGTTCAATACATCATCCCTGTCCGGTGCGCTCAACCCGCCGGGAAATGAAATCAGCTGCGCACCATTGACCCATGTCTCGTACTGCATTGCCATGCCTCGACTCCTTGAGGATAGCGGCACCGGCGCCTTGACACCGGTGCCGGTAGAATTACTTCTTCTTGATTTTCCTGAAGAAGTTATCCGAGGAAATACCCATGTAGTCGTGGATGTCGTCTTTGTTGCGCTGATAGACACGTTCGTTCCAGTTGACCATGGTGGCCACCTGAGTGATGTCCATGGTTTCGTTGTCCCACTTCCAGAACAGTGCGCCGCCCTTGTCGGTACGCTTGTTGTATTCAAGCCCGATGAACAGTGTCACGGCTTCGCCGTTATCCGTTTCAAGGCACGGCAGAATGCGGCAACTGTCCTTGCTCGCGCCGGTGCTGTTGTTGTTGAACAGGGTGATCATGTCCTCGTCGCCCTTGAGCTTGTCGAGGGCCCTGGAAACCAGCGGGATCATGGCGGCTGCGTTGCCACCGGCCACCGAGGCGACGATTTCCAGCACCACGCTGTCCATGGTGATGTCGCGCTTGCTGGTGTTGTAGCTCTGACGGTCCGAACTGGTCATGAACCAGCCGGCGTGCAGCATGGCCTCCCGGTAGGCTGCCAGCCATTGCAGGGGCTGCTCCTGGATACTGCCCGAGGTGTTGGCCACCATCTCGGCGAACAGGGTGGCGTCCTTGGCCATCTGGCGCTTGTCCGCCGACAGCTTGTCGGCAAAGGTCAGAATCGTCGGGCCTTCGCTGGTCATCAGTGCCACTTCGCCCGCTTCGTCATCGAGCCCTTCACTGGCCAGCAGCCCGCGCATGGACAGCGGCGAATGCTGAAGATCCGGTACTTCCAGGTTGCTGAAGAATTCAGCGCTTTTTTCCGCGCAGGGAAACACAGTCGAGTTATCCATAACATCATCCTTGTTCAGTTTTGGTTTGCCGCGGCACAGCCAGGCCACTGCAAACTATCACCGGGCCTGCATGAAAAAAGGTGCGCCCGTTTCCAGGCGCACCTTTTTTTCCCTACGAGACCCTGTGGCTATCCAGGGCGGCCGGCGCCATACCAACGCGGCGTGTACACCCACTCGCCACCGTCGGCACGCGCGAAGGTGCAGGTGGTGGACGACCCCACCAGCACCATGGTGCGCATGTCCACCTGCTCTGGCGTCAGCTCGCCCAGGGTCAGGGTGCGCAGGGTCTGGCCGGGGCGGCCGATGTCACGGCCCAGCACTACCGGGGTGGCCGGCGTGCGGTGCTGGCGCACGATCTCCAGGGCACGCCCCAGCTGCCAGGGCCGCGAGCGCGAGATCGGGTTGTAGAAGGCCAGCGCCAGGTCGGCCTGGCAGGCGAGGTCCAGGCGTTTCTCGATGATGTCCCAGGGCTTGAGGTTGTCCGACAGCGACAGCACGCAGAAGTCATGCCCCAGCGGCGCACCGGCCTGCGCGGCGGTGGCCAGCGAGGCCGAGACGCCCGGCAGCACCTGCAGCTCGACGCTGTGCCACTGCGGGTCCGTCGACTCGTGCAGGGCTTCGAGCACCGCCGCTGCCATGGCGAACACGCCCGGGTCGCCCGACGATACCACCACCACCGAGCGGCCTTGCGCGGCCAGCTCGAAGGCATGCCGTGCGCGCTGCATTTCTTCGCGGTTGTCGGTGCAGTGCAGCACCTGATCGGCGCGGAACGGGCCGGCCATGCGCACATAGGTTTCATAACCCAGCACGTCATTGGCGCGTGCCAGCTCGGCCTTGACCTGTCTCTTATACACATCTGACGCTGCCGACGATCTACTCTGTGTAGA
>OLII01000371.1_pt1 | contig 17318 bp, 9 predicted proteins | sample 1609481 | NCBI WGS metagenome assembly OLII01 (sample SAMN05416859, study PRJEB24817) | seawater metagenome | isolation source: Sea water | place: Canada:Atlantic | collected 2013-11 | reverse complement strand
GGTTATTACAGTTTAACACATGAATTTCCTGTTTTAAAAGTGCATAAAGTTTACTATAGAGAAAATGCTATTTGGCCTTTTACTGTTGTGGGTAGACCACCACAAGAAGATACTCAATTTGGAGCTTTAATTCATGATTTGGCAGGTAGTGCTATAAAACACGAAATACCAGGTGTCCACGAAATAAATGCAGTTGATGCAGCTGGTGTTCACCCACTATTGTTAGCTATTGGAAGTGAAAGATATACCCCTTATCAAGACACCAAACAACCTCAAGAACTGTTAACTATTGCTAACCATATTTTAGGTAAAGGACAACTTAGTTTAGCTAAGTATTTATTCATCTCTAATAAAGAAGACAATCCTAAATTGAGTTGTAATAATATTGAAGCATTCTTTACCCACATTTTAGAACGAGTTGATTGGAGCAGAGATTTACACTTTCAAACAAAAACAACTATTGACACATTAGATTACAGTGGAACAGCTATCAACCAAGGAAGCAAAGTTGTGATAGCTGCAGTTGGTGATAAGAAACGATCATTATGTGACGTTTGTAAAATTGATAATGCTAAATTGGTTCAACCTGGAGTTATTGGTTTAAATTATAAAGAATTTACAACTTACGAAAATGCCAAATCAGAAATTGATTCGCTTTCCACATCACTAAAAACTCAAAACTTAGAAGGTGTTATGCTTATTTTATTAGTTGATGATGCTGAGTTTGTTTCTGAGGCTTTAAACAACTTTTTATGGACTACTTTTACCAGATTATAAAGAAAATAAGGAAAAATACTACCATATAAATATTTAAATTCTAACATAAATAAATCATTACCTCTAAAAATCGAAGGTTTAATTTACAGATTATAATCACCTTATTCTAAAACAATTTAATTTAAAATATCATGAAAAAAATCGAAGCGATTATCAGAAAATCGAAATTCAGCACCGTGCGAGATGCACTGCACGAAGTAGGTGTTAACTTCTTTTCTTATTGGGATGTTACTGGTTTAGGTAACGAACAAGAAGGACATGTCTACAGAGGAGTTAGCTATAGCACAAGTGACATTCAAAGAAGATACATCTCAATAGTTGTTAATGATGACTTTGAAGCCGTTACCATAAAAACCATCATAGATGCTGCAGGAACAGGAAATGTTGGAGATGGGAAAATTTTTGTAAGTGACATCAAGGAAGCTTACAGAATTAGAACGGGCGAAAAAGGCGGAGAAACATTAAACTAAACTTTTACAAAATTAAATTATGGAATTACTTACAATTAATAATGTATGGATGATGCTGTGTACAGCACTGGTTTTCTTTATGCATTTAGGATTCGCTTTTTTAGAAATCGGATTGACAAGACAAAAAAACACTATCAATATCTTATTCAAGAATATTTTTATCATTACTGTTGGACTATTATTATATGCCTTAGTTGGATTTAACCTAATGTACCCAGCATGGGGAGCAAACGCTTCTGGCTATTTAGGTGATTTTATTTTCGGAATTTCGGCACCATTAAAAGACGGAGTTTTAGATTTAGCTTACAATGAAGGATATACATTCTGGACCGATTTCTTATTTCAAGGAATGTTTGCAGCAACCGCAGCAACGATTGTTTCAGGAGCTGTTGCCGAAAGAATGAAAATCTTACCTTTTATGATTTTTACGATTCTATATGTAGGATTCGCATATCCAATCGCTGGCTCATGGAAATGGGGAGGTGGATTTTTAGACCAATTAGATACTCCTTTTTATGATTTTGCAGGGTCTACTTTAGTGCACTCTGTAGGAGGATGGGCAGCCTTAGTGGCAGTATGCTTACTCGGTTCTCGAATTGGTAAATTTAAGAACGGGAAAATACAAGCAATTCCTGGTCATAATATCCCACTAGCCACTGCTGGAGTTTTAATCCTTTGGTTAGGATGGTTCGGATTCAATGGAGGTTCTGTATTATCAGCAGATCCAGGATTAACTTCATTAACCTTGGTTACAACTTGTTTAGCTGCAGCTGCAGGTGGTGTTATCGCTTCATTGGTTTCTACAATTATGTACAAAAACTTAGATTTAACCATGTTCTTAAACGGTATCCTTGGTGGTTTGGTTGCCATTACAGCAGGTGCAGATCAAATGTCTCCAACCGATGCCATTTTAATTGGTGGAATAGCAGGTGTATTCATTGTATTTGCAGTAAGTTTAATTGACAAATTAAAATTAGATGATCCTGTTGGAGCAATAGCAGTTCACTTAGTCTGTGGAATTTGGGGAACCTTAGCTGTTGGTATTTTCGGAAACCTTGCCAGCGGATCACAATTTTTAAGTCAATTATTTGGAGTTTCAGTATATGCTATCTTTTGTATCATCACTTCCTTTATCATTATTTTCACCTTAAAGAAAACAATCGGTATTCGAGTGAGTGAGAAAGAAGAATTAGAAGGATTGGATGCTCATGAACACGGAATGGACGCATATCCAGACTTTAGATTGAACGAACACTAAAACTTTTCTTAAAATAAATACTACAAACCTGCAAAATAAATTTTGTAGGTTTTTTTGTACTTTTTATGAATTTCACAATATAAAAAGCACATTTTATGATTATTACATTTTTCCAATCATTTTTTTATTCTCATCATAAAAACAAAATCAAAATAGTTAAATAATTGAATTATATTTAATAAAAATACTAATTTTACACAAATAATTCAATTAAATGAAAGAACAAGGCCTCTACTTACCAGAATTCGAAACCGCCAACTGTGGTGCCGGTTTTATCTGTAATCTTCAAGGAAAGAAATCAAATAAAATTATTCATAATGCACTAGAAATTCTTGTAAAACTAGAACATAGAGGCGCTGTTAGTTCTGATGGGAGAACAGGAGATGGAGCTGGAATTTTAATTGACATTCCACATGATTTCTTTAAACGTGTCTGCAACTTCGACCTTCCAGCACCAAAGCAATATGCCGTTGGAATGGTTTTTTTACCAAGAAGTTCCAATCAAAGTAATTTTTGTATCGCTGCTTTCGAAGACGAAATCAAAAAACAAGGTTTGCGTATTATTGGCTGGAGAGATGTTCCAGTAGATACTTCTAGCATTGGTGAAATTGCTGCAAAATCAGAACCCAAAATAAAACAACTTTTTGTTGACAAAAATGATCAAGAACTATCCGACTTAGCATTCAATGCCAAGTTATTTGCTGCAAGAAAAATCGCAGAACATATCATCTCAAAATCTAAATTATCACAAAGTGATTATTTCTATTTACCAAGTTTTTCAACCACAACACTTATTTACAAAGGACTTTTAATTCCTGAAGATATTGGGCGTTACTACAAAGATTTAAAAGAAGAAGATGTAGTGACAAGATTGGCATTGGTTCACCAACGCTTTTCCACCAATACATTTCCAGCTTGGAGTTTAGCACAACCTTTTAGATATATGTGCCACAACGGAGAAATCAATACGCTTCGTGGAAACGTGAATCGAATGAAAGCGCGAGAAGAAATCATGAAGAGTGATTTATTTGGTGAAGACATCAAAAAAATATTTCCAATTGTTAGTGACGGACAGTCTGATTCTGCTTCCATGGATTTGGTCGTAGAACTGTTGTTAATGACGGGAAGATCTTTACCAGAAGTAATGATGATGTTAGTTCCTGAAGCCTGGGAGAAACACCAAACCATGTCGGAGGACAAAAAAGCATTCTACGAGTACAACTCTTGTATTATGGAACCTTGGGATGGTCCTGCTTCTGTTCCCTTTACAGATGGAAATTATATTGGAGCATTGTTAGACCGAAATGGACTAAGACCCTCAAGATATACCGTTACCAAAGACGGATTTGTGATCATGTCCTCTGAAATTGGTGTGGTAGATGTACAACCCGAAAACGTAAAAAGCCATGGTCGTTTAGAGCCAGGAAAAATGTTTTTGGTAGACATGAATGCTGGTAGAATTATTGAAGATGAAGAAATAAAAAATGAAATTGTTTCTCAAAAACCCTATAAAGAATGGGTAGATACCCATACACTTCCTCTTTCTGAAGTACCTTATACAAATAATACTTGTCCAATTGAAGCAACAAAATACGACACTCGTTTGCGTGTTTTTGGGTATACCTTAGAAGACATTTCTACGGTAATCAATCCAATGGCAACACAATCCAAAGAAGCTTTAGGTTCTATGGGAATCGACACGCCACTGGCCGTGCTTTCAGACAAACCTCAACTGCTCTACAACTATTTCAAACAACTCTTTGCACAAGTTACCAATCCACCTTTAGACGGAATTCGTGAAGAAATCATTACCGATATTAGTTTGGCAATTGGTGGAGATCGCAATATTTTTGATATCATTCCAGAACAAGCAAAAAAATTACGCATTCAAAATCCAGTCATTTCTAATGACGATTTAGACAAACTTAAAAATTTAGAGCACCCCGACTTTAAATCGGCTGTTATTCCAATGTTATACCCTATTTCAAAAGGTGTTAACGGATTGGAAAAAGCGTTGGATGATATCTTAGTTGCTTGTGAAATGGCCATTTTTGAAGGTGCCAATATCATTATTCTTTCCGACAGAGGGGTAGACGAAGACAACGCTCCGATACCTGCATTAATGGCGTGTTCTTATGTGAATCACTCCTTAAATAAAAAACAAAAAAGATCGAAGTTCGGAATTGTAATCGAGTCTGCAGAACCAAGAGAACCGCATCATTTTGCAACCCTATTTGGTTATGGAGCCAGTGCAATTAATCCTTACTTAGTAAACGAAATTATTCGTGACCAAGTAAAGACAAACGTAATCAAAGGAATAGATGCCGAAGTAGCTGTTAAAAACTACAACAAGGCAATTGGAAAAGGAATTCTGAAGATTATGAATAAAATTGGAATTTCAACACTCCACTCATATCGTGCTTCTCAAATTTTTGAAGCTTTAGGATTAAAGAAAGCTTTTGTTGGAAAATACTTTCCAAACACACCTACTAGAATTGGCGGAATTGGATTGGTAGTTTTAGACAAAGACATTCAAAAAAGATTTCAAAGAGCATTTAAATTAGAAGGTTTCGAGGATGCACTTCCTTTAGAAATTGGTGGTGAATATCGTTGGAGAAGAAATGGCGAGAAGCACATGTTCAACCCAACTACCGTCTCCAAATTGCAAGAAGCTGTGCGTCAGAAAAATGTAGACAGCTATCAAATTTATGCAGATGAAATCAACAATCAGAATAAAAACTTAATGACTTTAAGAGGTTTGTTTGAATTCAACAACCTCGACCCAATATCTATAGAAGAAGTAGAGCCTTGGACAGAAATCGTAAAGCGATTTAAAACAGGTGCCATGTCATATGGATCTATCAGTCAAGAAGCCCATGAAAACTTAGCTGTTGCAATGAACCGTATTGGCGGAAAAAGCAACTCTGGTGAAGGTGGGGAACATAAAGACCGTTTCTCAAAAGAAAAAAATGGAGACTGGAAAAACAGTGCCATCAAGCAAGTTGCCTCTGGAAGATTTGGAGTTACGAGTAACTACTTAACAAGTGCCAAAGAGATTCAAATTAAAATGGCGCAAGGTGCAAAACCAGGTGAGGGAGGACAATTACCGGGAGAAAAAGTATTGCCTTGGATTGCTGAAGTTCGAAATTCAACACCATATGTAGGGTTAATTTCACCTCCACCGCATCACGATATTTATTCGATTGAAGATTTAGCACAGCTTATTTTCGATTTAAAAAATGCCAATCGTGAAGCACGAATCAATGTAAAATTAGTTTCTAAAGTAGGAGTCGGAACCATTGCTGCTGGTGTAGCAAAAGCAAAAGCAGATGTCATTCTTATTTCTGGTTTTGATGGTGGAACTGGAGCCTCTCCCCTTACCTCGCTAAAACATGCAGGTTTGCCTTGGGAATTAGGGTTGGCAGAAGCACAGCAAACATTAGTAATGAACAACCTAAGAGGTAGAGTCTCTTTAGAGTGTGATGGTCAATTAAAAACAGGTAGAGATGTTGCGATTGCAGCTTTACTAGGTGCTGAAGAGTTTGGATTTGCAACTGCACCGCTTGTTGCATCAGGATGTATCATGATGCGTGCATGTCACTTAAACACTTGTCCTGTTGGAATTGCAACGCAAGACCCTGAACTTCGTAAGAATTTCAAAGGAACACCAGAGCACGTGATCAACTTCATGTACTTTGTTGCAGAAGAACTTAGACAAATCATGGCGAGTCTCGGTTTTAGAACCTTGAAAGAAATGGTAGGGCAAACCCATAAAATAAATGCAAAGAATGCCGTTAAGCATTACAAAGCAAAAGGAATTGAAATTGCTTCTATCTTACACCAACCGGAAAGTGAAGCAACCACAACCCTTTCAAATTCAGAAAAACAAAATCACAATTTAGAAAATGTATTGGACATGCAGATTCTGAACGATGCAAAATCAGCAATCGTCAATAAAAAAACGGTCAACCTATCATATCCAATTCAAAATACAGATCGAACATTAGGAGCAATTATTAGTAACGAGATCTCTAAAATACATGGCGAAGACGGTTTACCAGAAGATACTTTGTCTTTAAATTTTAAAGGATCTGCTGGACAAAGTTTTGGTGCTTTTTCTACCAAAGGAATTACTTTAAAACTAGAAGGAGAAGCCAATGACTATTTAGGAAAAGGATTGTCAGGTGCCAAAATAATTGTAAAAAAACCCAAAGAAGCAACCTTTGTCGCCGAAGACAATGTAATTGTTGGAAACGTTTGTTTCTATGGCGCTATTAAAGGAGAAGCGTACATCAACGGAATTGCAGGAGAACGTTTTGCAGTAAGAAATTCGGGGATTACAACCGTTGTAGAAGGCGTTGGAGATCATGGATGTGAATACATGACCGGCGGAAAAGTGATTGTTTTAGGGAAAACAGGACGAAATTTTGCCGCTGGAATGAGTGGTGGTATTGCGTATGTATATAACAAAAATAACGAATTCTCTGACTATTTGTGTAATTTAGAAATGATTGATTTGGACACTTTAGTTGCTGCAGACTTTGAGGAACTGAAAGGGGACATCACCCAACATTACGAATATACAGAAAGTACTTTAGCCGAAAAATTACTTCAAAATTGGGAAACCGAGAAGTTGAACTTCATTAAAGTATTTCCAAAAGATTACAAGAAGGCATTGGAGAGAATTGCAAGAGAGGCACGCACAGAAAAATTAACAGCTTAATCAGGAAACATGGGAAAAATAGGAGGATTTAAAGAATTCAAAAGACAGAACGAAACAAATTTAGCTGTAAAATCACGTGTTGAAAATTACAAAGAATTTACGGTGCCCTTGCCAGAAAAAGAGCTGAAAAAACAAGGATCTCGCTGTATGGATTGCGGAATTCCGTTTTGCCACAGTGGATGTCCATTAGGAAACTTAATTCCTGATTTTAATGACATGGTACACAAGGGAGAATGGCAAAAGGCCTCTGATATTTTACATGCCACCAACAACTTCCCAGAATTTACAGGAAGACTGTGTCCTGCACCTTGTGAGCAAGCCTGTGTCTTAGGAATTATAGACAGCCCTGTAGCCATAGAAGACATTGAAAAAAGCATTGTAGAAAAAGCCTTTGCAAATGGGTGGATTCAACCCATCTTACCAAAACACAGAACTGGAAAGACGGTTGCGGTTATTGGCTCTGGACCTGCAGGTTTGGCTGCTGCGCAACAATTAAATAGAGCGGGTCATAGTGTAACTGTTTTTGAAAGAGATGATGAAATAGGTGGTTTATTAAGATATGGAATTCCGAATTTTAAATTGGAGAAAGAAATCATCGACAGAAGAATTCATATTCTAGAGAAAGAAGGGATTATTTTTAAAACCAACGTAAATGTTGGTGGGAATTATGACTTGAAAAATCTAGACTATTTTGATGCGATCGTGCTTTGTGGTGGAGCTACTAAAAAAAGAGCATTGCCTATTGAGGGAGCGGATGCAAAAGGCGTAGTGCAAGCGATGGATTTCTTAAAACAACAAACAAAACAATTATTCAATAAAGAAATTGAAGGCACCCTTTTATCGGCAAAGGATAAAAATGTGATTGTCATTGGTGGTGGAGATACGGGTTCTGACTGCGTGGGAACTTCCAACAGACAAGGAGCAAAATCGGTCACCAACTTCGAGATTATGGAAAAACCACCAGAATTGAGAAGCGAAAAAACGCCTTGGCCTTTTTGGCCTTTGCAAATGAAAACAAGCTCTTCACACGAAGAGGGTTGTGATCGTAATTGGTTGATTAACACCAAAGAATTCATTAAAAATGCGAAAAATGAATTGATCGCTATTAAAACCGTGGAAGTATCTTGGACTTTTAAGCCAGGAGAGCGACCTATTTTAAATGAAAAACCAGATTCTGAAAAAATATGGCCGTGTGATTTGGTCTTATTGGCTTTAGGTTTTACGGGACCTGAGACTTCGTTGAGCGAACAACTTGGCTTGGAACTCGATACAAGAAATAACTACAAAGCAAAAAAATACCAAACGAATGTACCGCATGTATTTACTGCCGGAGACATGAGAAGAGGACAATCTTTAATCGTTTGGGCCATTTCTGAAGGGAGAGAAGCTGCCAAAGAAATAGACACCTATTTAACTTCTGAATCGTTCTTGTCCTCAAAAGGAAAAGGAGATTTACTTTCTGCGAATTAACAACACGCAACACATCCAAAAAAACCACTCAATTTGAGTGGTTTTTTTTTATTTTGTGGAGAAGATGGGGCTCGAACCCACGACCTCTTGACTGCCAGTCAAGCGCTCTAGCCAACTGAGCTACATCCCCTATTATTTAGCTAAAATAGACAATAAATGAATACATCGTGTCAGATATATCTCAATAAAATATAACCCCAAAATAATATTAAGCTACTTTTGCATATAGATAATAGAAACAAAAAAACCGAGCCTTGGCTCGGTTTTAAATAGGTAATAAAATTGGGTTTTATAAAATACTAAAACTATAGTTTTACTTCGGTAGGATTGTCAGATAGCAAAGCAAAAAACTTGTCTAGGTTGGGAAGAATTACAATACGAGTTCTTCTGTTTTTCGCTCTGTTTTTGTAGGAGTTATTTTCAACCAAAGGCACCGTAGCACCTCTACCAGCAGCAATCAATCTACTTCCATCTACTTTGTACTTACTTTCTAAAATACGTACAATAGACGTCGCTCTTTTTACACTTAGATCCCAGTTGTCTTGCACAACGTTGTTACTAATGGTTCTTGAATCGGTGTGTCCCTCAATCATCACTTCCATGCTTGGTTCTGAATTGATAACCCCTGCCAATTTTTTCAATAAGGCATGAGCGCCTCTTTTAATTTTGAAGCTTGCGGTATTGAATAACAACTTGTCTGAAATTGAAATCATCACCACCGTTTGATTGATATTGATGTCAATGGCATTCGATCCTTTCAAATCTGAAGCAGCCATTGATTTTTTCAAATTGTAAGCCACTGCAAGGTTCAAAGAATCTTTCAAAGTTTTAGCATCTGCTAAAACTGAAGGATCCACTTTTGCCAAGGTTGCATTCAACAAAGCTCTTGTTTTGGTAGAAATAACGGCTGTATTTCCAACCATATCTAACTTCACATCGTTTTCGTTCTGCAACGTAACATTGTCTCCTTTTAAAGCGTTAATTTTTTTATAATAATTGGCAACACGGTCTTCAATCTTTGCAAACTTTGCTTCCAAACCTTCTTTTTCAAGGGTTGTTTTTTGAAGCGTGCTTCGGGTATCATTGTACTTCTGTTCTAAAGAAACATAGTCTTTTTTTGAAACACAAGAAGAAAGTGCTAGTAAAACAATTGCAATAGATAAAATTAATTTGTTCATTTTGAGGGTTGGGGTTTGTTTTTGGTTTTAAGATTTATTTTAATGATTGTAGACTCTTATGAATGGTTGCAATTTTTGCCAAGGTATCGGTCTCTTTTTTGCGCTCTACTGCCAATACAGCTTCTGGTGCATTGTTCACAAAACGCTCATTCGATAGCTTTTTCTGGATTCCGAAAAGGAACCCTTCGGCTCTTTTTAATTCTTTGTTTAATTTTTCTTGCTCTTCTTCGACATTGATATTGTCCATAGAAATTGGAATAAAATATTCGTTCGATTTAACTCTGAACGACGCTCCATCTACTTTTTCAGAAACTGTTGCTATGCTTGATGTGTTTGTTAATTTCTGAATGACTGCATCAAACGCTTTTGCATTCTGTTCGTTTTCAACCACAAATAATTCGATGGCATCTCGAAACGGAATGTTTTTGTCTTTTCGAATGGTTCTAATTCCTGAAACCACTTGGGTTGCTATATCGAAATCAGCAATAATTTTTGTATCAAAATCTTTGACTGTTGGATACTTTGCAATAATCAAGGCTTCCTCTGGAGTTCTTTCAGCTATATATTGCCAAATTTCTTCCGATAAGAAGGGCATGAATGGGTGCAATACTTTCAAATTGTTTTCTAAAATTCCAATGATCGCCGCAAATGTTTTTGCGTCAATTGGCTGCTGATATGCAGGCTTCACAATCTCTAACAACCAAGAAGAAAAATCGTCGGTAATGAGTTTATAAATCGCCATTAAAGCATCTGACAAACGGTATTTAGAGAAATGATCTTCTATTTCTGCTAGTGCTTTCTGAAACTTTGCTTCGTACCAAGTCAATCCTGTAATGGCGGTTGCTGGTTGTGGAATGCTAGCATCTACCTCCCACCCTTTGATCAATCGGAAGGCATTCCAAATTTTATTGGCAAATTGTTTTCCTTGCTGACATAGGTCTTCATCAAACATGAGGTCGTTTCCGGCAGCAGAACTGAGTAGCAAACCTACACGCACACCATCGGCTCCATATTGTTCAATCAACTTTAACGCATCTGGCGAATTCCCTAAAGATTTCGACATTTTACGTCGTTGTTTGTCACGCACCAATCCTGTTAGATAAACATTCTGAAATGGTTTTTCGTCTTTATATTCATATCCAGCAATCACCATTCTTGCTACCCAGAAAAACAAAATGTCTGGTCCGGTAACTAAATCGTTGGTTGGATAATAGTATTTAATTTCTTCATTTTCTGGATTTCGGATTCCGTCAAAAACAGACATCGGCCACAACCAAGAAGAGAACCATGTATCTAAGGCATCTTCATCTTGTCTTAAATCGGAAGCCAACAATGCTGGGTTTTGCGTTTTCTCTATTGCTAATAACAAGGCAGCATCTCTGGTTTCTGCGACTACAAAATCTTCTTTTCCATCTCCATAGAAAAAAGCTGGAATTTGTTGTCCCCACCACAATTGACGTGAAATATTCCAATCGCGAATATTCTCCATCCAATGACGGTAGGTATTTTCGAATTTCTTTGGATATAAATTAATTTCTGAATCTTCTCCTAAAACCGCTTTTATCGCTGGTTTTACCAAGTCTTCCATCTTCAAAAACCATTGATCTGACAAACGGGGTTCAATGACCGCCTTAGTTCTCTCAGAGGTACCTACTTTATTTGTATGAATTTCAGTTTTCACCAAAACTCCTTTTTCAGTCAATTCTTTTGCAATTTCTTCTCGAACTACAAAACGATCTTTTCCTTGATAATGGAGTCCAAAAGAGTTTAAAGAGGCATCGTCATTAAAAATATCAATAACTTCTAATTTGTGCTTTTCTCCTAAAGCTTTGTCATTCTCATCGTGAGCTGGCGTTACCTTTAAGCAACCTGTTCCAAATTCGATGTCTACATAACTATCTTCTATAATCGGAATTACACGTCCACTTAAGGGTACAATGGCTTTCTTTCCTTTTAAATGCGTAAAACGTGGATCTTCTGGATTGATACAAATAGCGGTATCACCAAAAATAGTTTCAGGTCGTGTAGTTGCAATGGTTAGGGTGTCATCAGAACCTTCGACGTTATAGGTTAAATAGTATAAGTTCCCTTGTCGTTCTTCATGGATTACTTCCTCATCTGACAAAGTAGTTTTTGCTTCTGGATCCCAATTGACCATTCGGTATCCACGGTAAATCAATCCTTTGTTGTAAAGATCAACGAAAACTTTAATCACAGATTCAGACATTTCTGGATCCATGGTAAATGCGGTACGTTCCCAATCACAGGAAGCGCCTAATTTTTTTAATTGCTCTAATATAATTCCTCCATATTGGTGCTTCCACTCAAAAGCATGCGCAATGAACTCTTCGCGCGTTAAATCGCTTTTGTCAATTCCTTGTTCTTTTAATCTTGCGACAACTTTTGCTTCAGTTGCTATGGATGCATGGTCTGTTCCCGGAACCCAACACGCATTTTTACCCAACAACCGAGCACGTCTAATTAATACATCTTGAATGGTATTGTTCAACATATGCCCCATATGTAAAACTCCAGTGACATTGGGTGGTGGAATTACAATGGTATAAGGTTCTCTTTCGTCTGGTGTAGAATGAAAATAATCATGCTGCATCCAGTACTCGTACCACTTGTCTTCTACCTGGCTGGCATCATATTTAGATGGAATTGTCATACTTTGGGCTAATTTTTAAAATATAGGTCGCAAAAATACAATTATCTACTTTCAGGAGAAAATTAGTCATTGATTTTTTAAAACAAAATTTTTGTTATAATTTTACTACTTAAACCTATACCATGAAAAGCTTTCTGCTATTTTTCGCCTTCGTTTTTGTTTCTCTTTCAATGCATGCACAAGAATTTAAATTTGAGAAAGAAACAATTGACTATGGTACAGTTGCAAAAAAATCAGATGGCACGCGTATTTTTTCATTTACAAACATAGGTACTGCACCCATCGTTATCAAAAGAATACAATCTACCTGTGGCTGTACGGTTCCTGAAAAACCAGAAGCACCAATTATGCCTGGAACAAAGGGAGAAATAAAAGTATCTTATGATACGAATAAACCTGGAAGGTTTAACAAACAGATCATTATTTTTTCGAATGCGAAACAAACTCGAAAAGTAATTCGAGTAAAAGGGTATGTTGCTTCTGAAGTTTCTTTTGAAAAGGAGAAAAGCATGTTGTCCGACAATTAAACTCTTTTCTTTAGTTTGAATTGAAATTTTAGAATTTCCATACCTCTACGAATCGTTAATCTTATCTTTTTACCATCTTTTGATTGCAACTTATTTATCAGTTCACCAATGGACAAATCATGCACTGTACTTCCATTTATTTTCAATAAAATATCATCTGGATAAATCCCTGCTTGCGCAGCTGGAGAATTCTTTAAAACTTTAGAAATGCGATATGAGGGCTTGAACTTAAATCGGTAACTCGCCGAAAATGTAATGGTATTGCTATTGTTTTCGAGACTATTATTTTGTCCTGAGTAGCTAATTACTTTTTCTGGATTCATTTCTTTAACTAATTCTTCTCCATTATACACAATATCCAAACCACTCATATTGTATTCAAAGCCTCCTGAGAGCGCAGCACATTTTCTCAATATCAATTTTTTATTTGGATAATCAATCCAAACTTTAAATCGCTTTAAAATATTACTTCCAATACTCCCATTTCTGGTCTCAAATTTCCTTGCTTGTAGGGTAGAAATGGTATCTAAAAAAGATACTGTGGGTTGGAGTAGTTCAAATTTACCGATTTTAATTTTTGGAATCCGAGCTCTATTTCCATAGATTATTCCGCTTAAACCTTCTCCTAAGATATCATTGTAATGCCGAAGAGGAGTCTTAATATTTTCATGGGATTCCTCAAACAACCAAAGCGCATCACTTCCGCCAGTGTCAATTAACATTTTTACGGAGGTCATTTCATTTCCAATCGTATCTAATTGAACAGCTGCATCAACATAGGGTTTATTCCTATAAAACGCAATGGGGAATTCTTCGCATTTTTTGCACTTCTTGTATTGAAAACCCCTCGGATTGTACAGTATTATTTTTTTTGTTTTGTAATTGATATTGGCAATAACATCTTTCAACAAGCTATAGCCGATAATACCATGTATGGTCGTCCCCATTTTTCCTGAGAGTTCAAATTGGTCTTTTAAAATCACATAAATGGTTTCATTGTTATTCTTCAGACCGCCAACTTTTAATTCGTTTTTTTTAGAAATTAATGCATCGATTGCTTTTCCTTTCCCCAATCCTTGTAAAGATGTTTTTTTTACATTTTTCAACCCCAAACTGTCGTTTTCAGAAAAGCTAAATAAGATTGTTTTATCAACGCCTGTATCTAAGATAAAAGACAACTTCGTGTTATTCACCTCAACTGGAATCACTATGATGTTGTTAATTAATTGAAACGAGAGTTTCTGAGAGTTTCGATGTTCATTGGGAAACTGAAATCTTGATTGTCCAAAAACAATATTGCTATTATTGAAGACTAAAAATAGTATGATTATTAATTTTTTAATAAGCGTTTGTATTTGAGTGAATATGAAAGATACGACAAGAAAATATCATACATTCTATGTTTTCAGGTTTTAACAGATAAAGAAACTATAATTTCAGTTTTAATATAAAAAATATTTCGCAAATTTGTAATCTCAAATACCATATCAAAAATTATGCCTACAATCTCTCAGAAAGGAAATAAAATGCCAGAGTCACCCATTAGAAAATTGGTGCCTTACGCAGAAGACGCTAAGAAAAGAGGCGTCAGTGTTTTTCACTTAAATATTGGTCAACCCGATATTAAGACCCCACAGATTGCTTTAGATGCTGTAAAAAACAACACCCTTGAGACACTGGCTTATGCGCGTTCGGAAGGTTCTGAATCCTATAGAGCTAAATTGGCAAACTATTATGTAGCACATAATATTTCGGTTGAAGCAAATGATATTGTTGTTACAACAGGGGGCTCTGAGGCCTTACTTTTCACCATTGGGAGTATTACAGATCCGGGAGATGAAATTATAATTCCAGAACCTTTTTATGCAAATTACAACGGTTTTTCTACCGCATCGGGTGTAACTGTAGTCCCTGTAATTTCTAAAATTGAAGATAATTTTGCTTTGCCAAAAATTGAAGATTTTGAGAAGTTAATTACAAAAAAAACAAAAGCAATCTTAATCTGTAATCCAGGGAATCCAACAGGATACTTGTATTCAGAAGCAGAAATAGAAAAATTAAAGCAGATCGTTTTAAAACATGATTTGTATTTAATTGCCGATGAAGTTTATAGAGAGTTTACCTATGACGGATTGAAACATACCTCAGTACTTTCTTTGGAAGGATTAGATGAACACGCAATTGTAATAGATTCGGTATCGAAACGGTATAGTATGTGTGGCGCAAGAATTGGTTGCATTGTTTCAAAAAACAAGCAATTTATTGCCACAGCGATTAAGTTTGCACAAGCAAGACTAAGTCCACCTACTTATGCCTTAATTGCCAGTGAAGCAGCTTTAGACACGCCTCAAAGTTATTTTAATGAAGTAATTGAAGAGTATGTAGAAAGAAGAAATACGTTAATTTCTGAATTGGAAAAGCTTAACGGTGTAAAAGTAGCAAACCCGAAAGGAGCTTTTTATTGTGTTGCTGAATTGCCGGTAAAAGATGCAGATCATTTTGCTCAATGGATGTTAGAAGCATTCGAATCCAATAAAGAAACAGTAATGGTTGCGCCTGCAAGCGGATTTTACTCAACACCTGATGAAGGGAAAAATCAAGTTAGAATCGCCTATGTTTTAAATCAGAAAGATTTAATTCGTTCGGTTGAAATTTTAAAAGAAGCCTTAAAACAATATCCAAGTTAATTGACTATTCAAGAAAACATATCGTTGAAAGCATACAACACTTTTGGTATTGATGTAAAAGCCAGACGCTTTGTTTCGATTACTTCTTTTTATGAATTGCAGCAACTTCTAAAAATAGAAAAAGATTTTTTCCTAATTTCTGGTGGAAGCAATATGCTTTTAACTAAAGACATTGAGAGACTTGTTGTTCATATTGATATCAAGGGAACTTCCATAGATCGTGAAGAAGAAGATGCTGTTTATATAACGGTAAATGCCGGCGAAAACTGGCATGAATTTGTGCTATGGTGTATTACTGAAAATTATGGAGGCCTCGAAAACTTATCGTTAATTCCTGGAAATGTTGGTACCTGTCCAATTCAAAATATTGGTGCTTACGGCGTAGAAGTAAAAGACACCATCACAAAGGTGGAGGCATTAGAGATTGAAACAAATAAATTGGTTTCTTTTTCAAATGAAGCTTGTAATTTTGGATATCGAAATTCAATTTTTAAAAATGAAGTGAAAGGAAAATATATCTTGACTTCCGTTTCTTTTAAGTTAACCACAAAAAAGCATCAATTAACAACCTCTTATGGGGCTATTGAAAATGAATTGGCTTTTCATAAAATTAAAACTCCAACATTAAAAAATATTTCTGATGCCGTCATTTCCATTAGAAAATCCAAATTACCCGATCCTAAAGAAATTGGCAATAGTGGTAGTTTCTTTAAAAACCCTGTAATTTCTAAAATGCAGTTTCTAAAACTGCAAAAAGAAAATCCAACAATTCCAAACTATCCCGTTTCTGAAACCGAAATCAAAGTTCCAGCTGGATGGCTGGTAGAACAAAGTGGCTTTAAAGGAAAACGTTATGGAGATGCTGGCGTACACGAAAAGCAAGCCTTGGTTTTAGTAAATTATGGAAATGCAACTGGTAATGAGGTTTTTCAACTTGCTGAAAAAATTCAGAAAACAGTACTTGAAAAGTTCAGAATTCCTCTAGAAATTGAAGTGAATGTAATTGCTTAAGAAGATTTAGAGCTCTTGCTTTAAGGTTTTTTATATGACGTTTAAGTCACAAAATATCGAGCCCTAAAATACCGTTATAAACACCTTTAATTCGTCCTTTTGCATCTACTAATACAAAATTTTCTGTGTGTATAAATTCACTTTCATCTTTTTTTTAAAAATCTTCATCAGTAAAATAAGAGGTTCTTACAATGTTGTAAATACGATTTCTATCTCCAGTTATTGAATGCCATTTGGGAAATCTGAAGTTCTAAAAGTTACTTTCTTACTTTCTGGTAAAGAATTTATTGCTTTAAAAATTAGGGCTATTTTTTCTTTGTTTTCTAAATTGATTCCGGGATGGTTGATTTCTAAAAAATAAGGTGTCATTTCGATATCTAAAAGTTGACCGAAAGCAGCTTGATTTTGTGTCCATCAATTTTTTATGAATTCTTCTTCATTCAATAGGTAGTTCTCTGCATTTAGAAGTTACAAAAAAAAGCAGGAATTAAAAGTTAAAACGATAGATTTTGTATCTTTGCAATAGAATCATACACCTGTCTCTTA
>OLII01000369.1_pt1 | contig 17392 bp, 19 predicted proteins | sample 1609481 | NCBI WGS metagenome assembly OLII01 (sample SAMN05416859, study PRJEB24817) | seawater metagenome | isolation source: Sea water | place: Canada:Atlantic | collected 2013-11 | reverse complement strand
TACGGTCTCGTGGGCTCGGAGATGTGTATAAGAGACAGGTTGCGTACCCTACCAGCTTGGGCAGGCAAAAAACTCAGTCGCCCAACGCGACGCCCTCGCGACGTGGGTCGGCACCGGCCGACCAGCCCTGCCCATCACGCACGATGACCTGCGTGCCGCTGGTCATCTCGATGGGCGATACCGCATGCCCGCGGGCCTTGAGCTGCTCGATCAGGGCGGGGCCGATCAGCCCGGCCTCCACTTCGGTGCCGACGTTGCGGCTGCCGAAGTTGGGCAGGTCGACGGCCTGCTGCGGGTCGAGGTTCCAGTCCAGCAAGCCGATCAGCGCCTTGTTCACGTACTCGATGATCTGCGAGCCGCCGGGCGAGCCGAGGGCGGCCACCAGCTGGCCGCTGGCCTGGTCGAACACCAGGGTCGGCGCCATCGAGGAGCGCGGCCGCTTGCCCGGTGCGATGCGGTTGGCCACCGGCTTGCCGTTCTCCTCGGGGATGAACGAAAAGTCGGTCATCTGGTTGTTGAGCAGAAAGCCCTTGACCAGCACATGAGAGCCGAACGCCGCCTCGACCGAGGTGGTCATCGACAGCGCGCCGCCCTGATCGTCCACCGCGACGATCTGCGAGGTGGAAATGCGCAACGGCGAGCGGTCAGGCGCCCATGCCAGGGGCATGCCGGGCGGCACACCGGCAGTGGCGACGCCCATGCTCCGGTCACCGATCAGCGTGGCGCGCTGGGCCAGGTACGCCTTGCTGGTGAGCCCTGGCACATTGACCGGCACCTGGTCGCCGTCGGCCAGGTACAGGGCGCGGTCGGCATAGGCCAGGCGCTCGGCTTCGGCAATCAGGTGCACGGCCTGGGCGGAGGGTTGCATGACGCCCCCGGGGCGAGCTTTTTCGGGCGCCATTGCGGCCAGGTCCAGTGCCGGTTTCTGGCGCTGCAGCGCCTCCAGAATGCCCAGCGTCTGCAGTACCGCGACGCCACCGGACGACGGTGGCGGCATGCCGCAGACCGTCCACTGCTTGTACGGCCCGCATACCGGCTCGCGCACCTTGGCCCGATAGCCTGCAATGTCGCCCAGCGACAACGTGCCGGGGTTACTGTGGGTATTGACCTGCTGCACCATCGCCTCGGCGATGGGCCCGTGGTAGAAGGCGTCCGGGCCCTGGTTGGCGATGGCCTCCAGGGTTTGCGCCAGCTCGGGGTTCTTCAGCAGCGTGCCCACGGGCATGGGCTGGCCCTGGGGCGTGAGCAGGTAGCGGGCCAGTGCAGGCGACTGCGGTATCGAGGTGGAGGCGGCAATCAAGGCATGCAGCCGCGCAGACACGGGGAAACCGTCGCGGGCCAGGTCGATGGCCGGCTGGAACAGCGCGCGCCAGGGCAGCTTGCCGTGTTGCTGGTGCGCCATCTCCAGGGCCCTGAGCACACCGGGCACGCCCACCGAGCGACCGCCGATCTGGGCGTCCTTGAATCCCATCGGCGTGCCGTCCGGCTTGAGGAACAGGCGGCTGTCGGCCCCTTGGGGCGCCGTCTCCCGCCCATCGAACGCCTGCACCTGCCTGCCATCCCAGTACAGGATGAAGGCGCCGCCGCCGATGCCGCTGGACTGCGGCTCCACCAGGGTCAACACCGCCTGCATGGCAATGGCGGCATCGATCGCAGACCCGCCCTTGCGCAACATCGCCTGGCCGGCGGCGCTTGCCAGGGGGTTGGCTGCCGCGGCCATATGTTGCTGTGCCTGTACCGGGGCCATGCCTGTGCGGTAGCCCGAGGCGATTTCCGGGGCGGCGGGCAAGGCGGTGCTGGATGGCGCAGGCGGGGTTGCGCTGGTACAGGCGCCGAGCAGCAACGCTGCCATCGAGAAGCCGAGGGCGTGCATCAGGTGTTTGCGGGTGGTTGGGTAACCGGTCAAGACCAACTCCATTGAGCGTTTGGGGAACGCGGGCAATGGTAGCGTGATTGACGCGAGCAGGCCCGGTACTCACCGCGCCTTGTGCGGCGAATCCAATGCGCGTGCCCTGATTCTCGACGCGTAGGGTGCAGATTGATTAAGCTTCCCGCTTTAACGTTTCAGTTTGTTTCAAGGATTCAGATGACCATTCAGCAAGCGCCGCCACTCGCCTATTCCAGAGCCACCGTCGGCAAGATGGAAGCCGCCATGGCCCTGGGAAGTTTTGCCATCGGTACCGGCGAGTTCGCGATCATGGGGCTGATGCCCGACATCGCCAGCAACCTGCACCTGAGCGAGCCCCAGGTGGGCCATGCCATCAGCGCCTATGCCCTGGGCGTGATGGTGGGTGCGCCGGCCCTGGCAATTCTGGGCGCCAAGCTGCTGCGCAAGCACATGCTGCTGTTGCTGATGGCGCTATATGCGATCGGCAACCTGGCCACGGCCTTCGCGCCCTCCTTCGCCGGGCTGGTGGCGTTTCGCTTTATCAGCGGCCTGCCCCACGGCGCCTACTTCGGCATCGCGGCGGTGGTGGCCTCGAGCATGGTGGCCACCGACCAGCGCGCGGGCGCGGTGGCACGGGTGATGATGGGGCTCACCCTGGCGATGCTGCTGGGCAACCCGGTGGCGACCTTCCTGGGGCAGTTCTTCGGCTGGCGTGCGGCGTTCGTGCTGGTGGGCGCGATTGCGCTGTGCACCATCGGGCTGGTGTGGCGCTACGTGCCGCAGCGTCACGATGAAGTGCGCAGCGACCCGCGCAAGGAGCTCCAGGCGTTTCGCCTGCCGCAGGTGTGGATGGCGCTGGCCATCGCCTCGATCGGTTTTGCCGGCATGTTCTGCGTGTTCAGTTACCTGGCGCCGACCATGCTGCAGGTGACCAAGGTGTCGCCACAGTGGATTCCATTCGGGCTGGCGGCGTTCGGGGTGGGCGGCATCATCGGCAACATCGCGGGCGGCAAGCTGTTCGACCGCCTGCAGTTTCGCGCGGTGGGGTTGGTGCTGGTATGGTCGATTCTCGTGCTGAGCCTTTTCCCCTTCGCGGCCAGTTCGCCGTGGGGCGTGCTGCTGGGCTGCGGGCTGGTCGGCACCATGATCGCACTGGCCGCCCCCTTGCAGATTCGCCTGATGGACATTGCACATGAAGCGCCGAGCCTGGCGGCGGCATCGAACCATGCGGCGTTCAACCTGGCCAATGCGCTGGGGCCATGGTTTGGCGGCATGGCGATTACCGCGGGGTTCGGCTGGACCAGTACCGGCTACATTGGCGCGGCGACTGCGCTGGTGGGGTTGGGGATCTACCTGGTGGCGCGGCGGATGAAGGGCGGGCACTGAGGGCCTGCCAGGTTTTGCCAAAGGAAAGAAACCAACGTGAACCAGCTTTCAATCGCCAGCTTCAAATCGAAGTACAGCCAGGGCTTCTACTCGACCTTCGCCATCGATGGCGCGCCGCTGGAAGTCTGGCTGCCAACACGAGACCCCGCTGCACAGCTTCATCTGGTGGCAGCGCATGCCGGCCTCTACGGCGAAGACGATAATGAACTGGTGTGGGACCGCAGCTACTCCACTGCCCCTGGGTGGACCACCCTGGTGCCGCTGCTGGTGTGCTCCGATGACCTGGACCTGAGTTGCACGGTCATCGTCGTGGAGCAACACGCCCATGAGGATCACATCCACTGGCGGCGCTTCGGCCTGCTGCACGAGGTGATCACCCTGGAGCAGCCCCGCGTCAGCTGGTTCGAGGCCGCTTGCACCGCCACCTTTGAACGCGCCGAATTCCACCGCACACTGGATGAATTTCGCCGGCTGGAAGGCGTGGTGATGGCCTGGGACTAGGGTCTGTATGAAAAGTCTTGAGACGAAGGTCAGGCTGTTTTCAACGCAGCATCACCGAGTATCAAGGCTTTTCGTACAGAGCCTAGGCCGTTATCGAAGCCTGGACTGTTCGCATGCAGCCTTGAGGCGCTGCATGGCATCGGGCGCCATGGGCGCGGTCATCATGGCGTGATAGTTCATGCATTCCCGGGTTTGCTGCTCAGCCGTGGGAGCGCCGCTGGAGGTACAGCCGGCGAGGATGAACAGCGCAAGGGCCGTGATCAGTGGTTTCATTTATATATCCGCAACAAGTGACGCCATGGCCTCCAGCGCCTTGAGGCCTCAATGGTCACCATGGCCTGCGCGCATCTTGAAAAAGCGAACCTGCCGCTTATTGGCCAAGGCGGAAAATAATAATCACAAGCCCTGCAGATGAGCATCATGAGGGTGGCTAACGTTCCCATGAAATCAATTCAATTTAACTCGTTCGATGCCCGGACATAAAATACGCCCCAATTAAGGAACACTTCAAGACGCCCGAGCAAAAAAACCTACAACGAATCAAACTTGCCGAAGAGGGCAAATGTAGATTCGGTTTTTATCTCGGACCATCAGGGCACCCGATTAAAATGAGCACAGCATTTACATTCTCGATCAAGCGTATTCGTTTCGACGAACATTATCGCCCCGCTGAAAACACCCGCACGACCACCAACTTCGCAAACCTGGCGAGGGGGCAGCGTCGCCAGGAGAATCTGCGCAATACCCTGACGATGATCGACAATCGTTTCAACGCCCTGGCGCACTGGGACAACCCGAAAGGCGACCGCTACAACGTCGAACTTGAAATCATTTCCGTGGAAATGAACATGGATGCCGAGCACAGGGACACCGCCCTGCCGCTGATTGAAATATTGCAGACCACCATTGTGGATCGCAAAACAAGCGAACGCATCGAGGGCATCGTAGGCAACAACTTCTCCTCGTACGTGCGCGATTATGACTTCAGCGTGCTGTTGCTGGGGCACAACAAGAACCAGCAGGGGTTCAGCACGCCGGAGGATTTCGGCGAGCTGCACGGCAAGCTGTTCAAGCATTTCGTAAACTCGAGCACTTATAAAGAACACTTCAAAAAACCACCGGTCATCTGCCTGAGTGTTTCCAGCAGCAAGACTTATCAGCGCACCGAAAACCAGCACCCGGTATTGGGTACCGAATACCAGCAGGACGAATATTCCCTGACCGATGAGTACTTCCGGAAGATGGGCCTGAAGGTTCGCTACTTCATGCCTGCCAACAGCGTGGCACCGCTGGCGTTCTACTTTGCTGGGGACCTGCTTGGGGATTACACCAACCTTGAACTGATCAGCACCATCAGCACGATGGATACCTTCCAGAAGATCTATCGCCCTGAAATCTACAACGCGAATTCAGCAGCAGGTCGATCCTATCAGCCGAGCTTGAATCACCAGGATTACTCGTTGACCCGCATTGTCTACGATCGAGAAGAGCGCAGTCAGTTGGCCATCGAACAGGGCAGGTTTGTCGAAGAGCACTTCATCAAGCCCTACCAGACCGTGCTTGAGCAGTGGTCCGCCCAATACGCGCTTTGATCATTCAGAACATACAAGGTCATCTATCGTGAAAAAACTGCTACCCACCTCCACTGCTGGCAGCCTGCCCAAACCGTCCTGGCTTGCACAACCCGAGACGCTCTGGTCACCCTGGAAGCTGCACGGCGAGGAGCTGCTCGAAGGCAAGCAGGACGCCTTGCGCCTGGCCCTGCAGGAACAGCAACACGCAGGCATTGATATCGTCAGCGACGGCGAACAGACCCGCCAGCATTTCGTTACCACCTTTATCGAGCACCTGAGCGGAGTGGATTTCGAGAAGCGCGAAACCGTCAGAATTCGTGACCGCTATGACGCAAGCGTGCCGACCGTTGTGGGCGCTGTTGCCAGGCAAAAACCGGTGTTTGTCGAAGATGCCAGGTTTCTGCGCCAGCAGACCAGCCAGCCCATCAAATGGGCCCTGCCCGGCCCCATGACCATGATCGACACGCTGTATGACAGCCACTACAAAAGCCGGGAAAAGCTGGCTTGGGAATTTGCCAAGATCCTCAATCAGGAAGCCCGAGAGCTGGAGGCGGCGGGCGTGGACATCATCCAGTTCGACGAGCCTGCCTTCAACGTGTTCTTCGACGAGGTGAATGACTGGGGCGTGGCCACCCTGGAACGGGCGATCGAAGGGCTCAAATGTGAAACGGCCGTGCATATTTGCTACGGCTACGGCATCAAGGCCAATACCGACTGGAAAAAGACGCTGGGCTCGGAGTGGCGCCAATATGAGGAGGCCTTCCCCAAGCTGCAGAAATCCGGCATCGATATCATCTCGCTGGAGTGCCACAACTCCCATGTCCCGATGGACCTGATCGAGCTGATTCGCGGCAAGAAAGTGATGGTGGGGGCCATCGATGTGGCGAACCACGCCATCGAAACACCCGAGGAAGTGGCCAACACCCTGCGCAAAGCGCTGCAGTTCGTGGACGCCGACAAGCTCTACCCGTGCACCAACTGCGGCATGGCCCCTCTGCCCCGCGAGGTGGCACGCGGCAAGCTGAACGCCTTGAGCGCCGGCGCGGACATCGTGCGCAGAGAGCTCTTGAACCGATAAGGGTGCAGGAGGGTTTGCAGCGCTGATCGAGCGGCTTGCCCCCTCCCCACCGCCTTTGGATCCGCCCCTTCAGCCAGGACCTACCATGTCACGTTCCAGTACTGCCATCGAGCCATTGCGCTTTCGCGAAGCGCTCGGGCACTACGCATCCGGTATCACGGTGATCACGTCGCAGATCGAGGAGGAGCCGGTCGGCTTTACCTGCCAGTCGTTCTATAGCGTGTCGATGAGCCCGCCGCTGGTGTCGTTCAGCGTGATGGCCGGTTCGGCCAGCTACCCCAGGATCCGCCAGGCAGGCCGCTTCGCGGTCAATATCCTGTCCGGTGAACAGGTCGGGATCTCCAACCAGTTCGCCCGACGAGGTACCGACAAGTGGCAGGGCGTGCAATGGCAGGCATCGCCACTGGGCAACCCGATCATTGCCGGCAGCCTGCACTGGCTCGATTGCGAGATCCACGCCGAACACGTCGCCGGTGATCACCTGATCGTGATTGGCGAAGTGAAGGCGCTGAACCTGCAGCAAACTGCCGCCACACAGCCCTTGCTGTACTTCAAGGGGCAATACTGCAACCTCGCCGCCCACGGCGCAGGCTGAGGAACCAGGGGCCTGGCCTTCTCAACAAGCCCCTTGCATCGCGGTATCGACCGCTTCCACAAGCATCTGCGCATGCTCTTCGGTAAACGCCAGCAGCGGACGGATTTTGAGCACGTTCTGGTGCGGACCGGCGGCGCTGATCAGCACGCCCTGCTTGCGCATCGCGTTGACCACCTGGCGGGCTTGCCTGGCTGCGGGTGCCTTGGTGGTGCGGTCGGTGACTAGCTCAACCCCAAGGAACATGCCGGCCCCCCTGACGTCGCCGATCATTTGATGGCGCTGGGCAAGCCGTGTCAGGCCGTCCAGCAGGTAGCTGCCAATGTGATGGGCCCTCTGCTGCAGGTGTTCTTCGCGGATCACGTCCAGCACCGCCTGGCCTGCCGCACACGAGACCGGGTTGCCGCCAAAGGTATTGAAGTAGCGCATGCTCCTGCCGAAGTGATCGACCACCTGGGAGCGCCCGACGATGCCGGCAATGGGCTGGCCATTGCCCATGGGCTTGCCGAGGGTGACGAGGTCCGGGCGCACGTCGTGCCTGGTAAACCCCCACATGTTAAGGCCGGTACGCGCAAAACCCGGCTGTACCTCATCGGCGATGTACAGCAGGCCTTCGGCCTGGGCCAGCGCCACACCCTCGGCGATACAGCCCGCCGGCCCTGGCAGCACGCCGTCGCTGGAGAAGATGCCATCCAGCAGGATTGCCGCCGGGCGGATGCCGTGCGCCTTGAGGTCATCGATTGCGGCGCGCACGTCTGCGGCGAACATCGACGCCACGTTTTCGGTCCCCAGACGGTAAGCGTCAGGTGCGCGAACGGTGCGCACATGCGCCGGGAGCACCATGGCGCTGCCAAGCGATGGTGAAAGCTCGGCGATGTCTGCGGTGACGCCGTGGTAGGCGAACCGGGTGATGATGACGCCGGTGCCACCGGTGCAGTGCCTGGCGATGCGCAGCGCCAGATCATTCGCCTCGCTCCCGGAGCAGGTGAACATGACGCGATCCAGGTCATCGGTGAAGGTACCGAGCAACTGCTCGGCATAGTCGAGAATGCCCTCCTGCAGGTAACGGGTGTGCGTGTTCAGCACCTGCGACTGCCGATGCATCGCCTCGACCACCCGGGGATGGCAGTGACCGACGGAGGCAACGTTGTTGTAGGCGTCCAGGTAGCGACGGCCCTGCTCGTCGAAGAGCCATACGCCCTCCCCTCGAACAGTGTGCAGCGGTCGCTCGTAGAACAGGCGGTATGCCGGGCCCAGTAGCCGCTCGCGGCGCTCGATCAGGCGTCGCTGCGATGCCGAAAGCCGGGTGGCGTCGACTGACGTGAAGCCGTTGATCATGCTCATGCTCGATTTGCTCGCAGGCAGGCCGAAGCAATTCGGTCTTCTGTTTCAGCGCGAGACAGCGCCGACAGTGCCTTCAGGTTTGCCCAGGCACGCTGGGTGTTTCGAAGGATGTACTGGCGATTGTCCGGATGCAGTTCGGCGCGCCAGGAGTTGATGCACAGGGCCAACGCCAGGCGCGTGGCCAGCAGCTCGGGCAGCAGCGCCAGCTCCTGCTGGTTCAGGGGGTTGCACTGGTGGTAGCCGACAATCACATCCAGGGCCGGCTCCAGTACATCGCCCACCTGCCCAAGGTGGTAGGAAGCGGCAACCGCGACCTCGTTGACCAGGGGCGCATGCACCATGTCACCGAAATCGAGGATGCTGCGCAGCACATCGGGGTTGTGGGCATCCACGATGATGTTGTGCGGGTTGGTGTCATTGTGAATGACCTGCTTGCGCAGCCCGGGGATGCTGGGCACCACCGCCGACGCGTACTGCTCGAGGCTGCGCTGCACCAGGCTTCGTCCGGGGCCGGGTTCGATGTGCACCAGCAGCGGTCGAAGGTGCGCGGCGTGCTGCATGTCCCACAGCAGCGCATGCCCGGCGGCGGGGTGGGCAAACCCTTGCAGCGCCACGTCAAGCCGGGCGATGGACTGCCCGATGACCCGGCGAAACGTCGGTGTGGGGTGACTCACGCAGTGAAGGGGCATGCCATCTTCGAAGGACAGCAGCCGCGCCAGCATGCGCTGCCCGTCGATCTCGACGAAGGTGGCGTACTGGCCCTCAAGCGAGGGGTGCACGCGCTGAACCGCAAGCCCGGGATCGCGAAGCTCGATTCTTCGCATCGCCTGGTTGTGGAAGTCGACCACATCGGGGTTTTCAAGCGGGTGGGAGAGCTTGAACAACCGGGATGAGCCGCCTTCGAGCATCACGCGGAAATTGAGGTCGCGCTCGCCGCCCAGTTTTTCGAGCGTGCCGCTCAAACCGAATTGCTGGCGCAGCACTGCACACGCCTGCGCATCGGTGACCCGTGCCGGAGCAGCTTCGAGCAGGCTGTCATCGACAGCCAGATTTTCAAGGGGCATGACTCGCATCCTTATACGGCCTTTGAATGGCGCCCCCGGTTTCAGGGGCGCCATGCATCACTTGTTGACCCAGGCGTTGAAGCGTTCCTCCAGGTCCTCACCGTGGTCGATCCAGAACTCGGCGTCGGTGGCACGGGCGTTTTTCAGGTTTTGCGGGGCGGTGGGCAGTTTTTCGCCCACGCGCTTGTCCAGCAGGTCCATCGCGCCGGTGTTGCTGGGCCCGTAGGGGATGGCCTCGACGAAGTTCTTCTGTTGCATGGGCTCGCTGGCGAACGCGATGAAGCGCTCGGCCAGTTCCTTTTTCGGCGCCCCTTTCACGATGGCCCAGTGATCGAGGTCGTAGAGGCTGCCATTCCATTGCATCGCGAACGACTGGCCTTCCTCCTGGGCAGAGGTGACACGGCCGTTGTAGGCGGAGGTCATGACCACGTCACCGGCGATCAGCCATTGCAGCGGCTGCGCGCCGGAGTCCCACCACTGGATGCTGGACTTGATTTCATCGAGCTTCTTGAACGCACGTTTGACACCCTCTTCAGTACCCAGCAGCGTGTAGAGGTCCTTGTTGTCTACCCCATCGGCGAGCAGCGCGAACTCCAGCGTGAACTTCGCGCCGCGGCGCAGGCCGCGCTTGCCGGGGTACTTCTTCAGGTCCCAGAAGTCGGCCCAGCCTTGCGGGCTGGAGGCGAGTTTGTTGGGGTCGTAGGTCAGCACGGTGGACCAGATGAAGATGCCGACACCACAGTCGCTGACGGCCGCAGGAATGAAGTCTTCCTTGTTGCCTATCCGGCTCCAGTCCAGCGGTTCGAACACCCCTTCGCTGCAACCACGGATGAGCTCGGGCGATTCGACCTCCACCACATCCCAGCTGGTTTTGCCGGTGTCGGCCATCACCTTGATCTTGGCCATTTCGCCGTTGTAGTCGTCGGCGGTGATGGCCACGCCGGTCTGGGCGGTGAAGGGTTTGTAGAACGCCTTCTCCTGTGCCTGGCGGTTGTTGCCGCCGAAGGACACCACGGTCAGCTTTTCAGCGGCATACAGCGGGCTTGCGATGGTTGCGAGCAATAGTACAGCTGCGATTTTCTTATTCATGCGTCTCTCCAGGTCAGCTACGGGTCGTGGGCAGCTTTAAAGGGATGGCAGTTTTCTTGTAGTGGCAGCAATCGATCGAACGTGACGCTTCCCCGGTGGGGACGGGACGCATTAAAACACATAATAAATATGATGCATCATATTTTACGCTACACTTGCCCTCATCAATGAACAGGGAACCCGCCATGACCGATCAACGTACGCTGCTTCTCACCGGTGCCAGCCGGGGCATCGGCCACGCCACCGTGAAACATTTCAGTGCTGCGGGTTGGCGCGTGTTTACCGCCTCGAGGCAGGACCTGGGCGAAGGCTGCCCCTGGGCCGAAGGCATCGCCAACCACATTCACCTCGACCTGGGGAGCGTGGAGGACATACAGCGCAGGCTTCCGGAAATCCGGGAAAAACTCGGGGGGCGGCTGGATGCGTTGGTCAACAACGCCGGCGTTTCACCCAAAGGCCCGGATGGGGAGCGACTGGGGGTGCTGGAGTCCGACTACTCGACCTGGCTGAACGTGTTCAACGTGAACATCTTCTCGACGGCCCTGCTGGCGCGGGGGTTGTTCGAGGAGCTCAAGGCGGCAAAGGGCTCGGTGATCAACGTCACCTCCATTGCCGGTTCGCGGGTGCACCCGTTCGCAGGGGTGGCGTATGCCTGCTCCAAAGCGGCGCTGTCGGCGCTGACGCGCGAGATGGCGCATGACTTCGGGCCCTATGGGGTTCGGGTGAACGCGATCGCCCCGGGGGAGATCGACACCTCCATCCTGTCCGCTGGCACCGAGCTGATCGTGGAGCGATCGATTCCGATGAAACGCATGGGCAAGCCCGAGGAAGTCGCGGCGTTGGTGCATTTTCTCTGCACGCAGGGCGCTTCGTACGTCAATGGCGCAGAAATCCATGTAAACGGTGGGCAACATGTTTGAGTTACTCGATAATCGCTGCCGGTAGCCTCCCCTCTCCCGCCGGGCCTGCGCCGCACACGAGTACGCGATGAATTATCCGATTGAGCACCTGAAACACTCCTACCTTGGCAGCGGTATCTATGGCCTGCTGCGCGAAGCCCTGATTACAGGGCGCTTCCAGCCTAACGACCGGCTGCGCATACGCGACCTTGCCGAACAGCTGGGTACGAGTGTCACGCCTGTGCGGGACGCGATTCTTCAACTGGCAAAGGAGCAGGCGCTGGTTCTGAAGACACCGCGGGACATTCGTGTGCCGGTACTGACTTCCAAGCAGTACCTGGAGATCAGGAGCATCCGGCTCTCGCTCGAGGGGTTGGCGGCCGAAACAGCTGCATCGCTGGCGACCGAGGAGCAAGTGGCGCGGCTGCAAACCTGCATTCAGAACAACCTGGTGGCGATCAAGGACAATGACTTGAGGTCCGCGCTGACCTTCAACCACGAGTTTCACTTCAGGTTGGCGGAAATCGCCGATATGCCGGTGCTGGTCAGCCTGCTGGATGGGTTGTGGATGCGTACCGGGCCGCTGATTGCCCGGGCCTACGGCGGGTTCAACGAGCGCATGGCGATTGATCATCACTGGGATGTGCTGGAGGCGTTGAAGCAGCGCGATGGTGCGGCGGCTCGCCTGGCGATCTGCAGTGACATTCTGGATGGGAGCCAGAAGATGCTGGAGTATGTTCAGATGGAGCATGACTGAAGGGGCGTGGTGCTGGCGATAACTCGGCATGCGACAGGCCGCATGCTGCAAGTGGCGCCGCTGGCGTTCTGAAACCGATTCTCCCCCCTGTTCCGGCGTCCTGCCGACCGAAAAAATCCCCCTCCCTGTGCAATTCGTCGCCTCGGCTCGCCGCGCTCGCTCGACTGGATTACTGTATATGCAAACAGTATCCATATGGTGACGGAAATGACCAAGACATTGAAGACCTTGACGGCTTCGGAGCGCCCACTGAGCTGGAGATGTGGAAGCACCAGGTGGTGCTCATTACGAATGAGGCCGAATACCTGACCCGAGAGCTGGGCAAGGCGCGCAGGAACATTGCCAAGCTTGTGGCGATGAACCAGGGGCTGACGAAGGACCTGCACGACCTGCAGCTGAAATCGACAGGGCGAGTGCTCCCCACGAGCTGCGCACTCAGTGGCAGCCCGGCACAGGAAATCGCGGAACTTCATAAAAACTCATAAGGCGTGTCGTCACCGTAAAACTTAGTGGGAAAGGCAGGAAACTTACACGGTGCACGACCCCATTAAAGTGAGAGCGAAACTTTTTTTGAACAAGAAATAAATTGTAACAATGACCTGTTGAAATATTTTAAATACTAGGAACCCAACCTTTATTGACCAAAAAATGTGAAGCCGTGCGTTTTTATAGCTGGATGGAAACCCAGTTCAATAAAACCTCACCCGATGGTAACGTATGCTTTCGCATTGCTCAGAATAATAAAAAACATGAGCAAACTTGTTGGTTGAATAAAGGATTAACGAATGACTATCGAGCGAGAGATTTTCTCGGCCCTTATCGCGCAGAACGCATTTCAAGGTGAAAAGCCGAGCGTACAAAGCTACGCCCAGCTAGCCGTAGACAAGGGGTTCAGAGCGCTTACGTCAAGGCAGCAGGCGGTGGTGAGCCCCTTCCTGAAGAAACAATGCGAGGGGATGAGAAAACCAAACGAAAAACACAACAACTGCCAAAACACGATAGCCGGTCGTGATTTGGTTGCAGCGCTTGAAAAAGCAGAAAGTTACAAGGGATGGCGCTGCGAAAGCTGCCGGAGTGCATCTTAAAAGCCAGAAAGCACCGCAAAAAGAGTAGCCCTCCAGAAAAGCCGTAAAGTAAAAAACACTATTGCACTCGCTACTCCTGACTGTTATTGCAGCAGGCCGCCATGGCCTGCTCGCAAGTTTTTCTTTTTATGCCCTGATCAGCCCACCCGCCAATCTTCGTTCACTCGTCACGCACCTGAGCGCCTTGAAAAAATAGTGCACGAAACAGCCCGATTCTTTTGAGCGGCTAATTTTTTCAGAGAGAAAATAATTGTCTATCTATCAGGCAGCACTGCTGGTTGTTTGGTTTCGCCACACTTTGGTTGGGCTACGGCTGCTGGTTCGACGATGAGGTCTCTGCGTAGATCGAAAACAGCTTTCCTGCTTCTCGACGAGTCCAACGGTTCCTGCATCGCCCAGGCTGGTGGTGCTGGGGGTACCGGGCACGTGGGGCCACGGTGAAATACGAGCGCGTGCTGCGAAGAATTGGGACGTTGGCGAAACCCGCCAAATGAGGAAGTATCAGAAGCGCTTTGGGTTCAAACCATTCCCAAGGATGGTTCCAGGGGTCGTTTTCGCATGATCCGAAAACGCAAAAAGCCCTGACTAATCAGGGCTTTGAAGATGGCGGAAGCGTAGAGATTCGAACCCTTCTCTAAGGAGTCCCCCTGTATACCGGTAATAGGAATCCGTCACTGCTCACCTTGAAACCTAGTCTAACCCAGTGAAACTGGGCCTCTCAAGCTTTTTTCATTTTCTACCCAAAAAGATGCAACTAGTTGCACCTTGAGTGGTTGCAGCTTATGAGAGGGAGCTGCCCCGAAACTAATGCGCCCTTCCCGTCGACCTGCTGCATAGGAGCTCGCGAACAGCGGCGGATAGGTCATACCGATGGCTGCACCGGGGCACCGGCGTGGTCTTTTGCCTTGACCGTAACCAAAGCACCTGAGGGGCTGTCCGAGGCCGGCCCCCTCACCCCTAACTAGCAATGCCCCCATGCTGATCTCTCGTTCAACGAATGATGCTACCCTTCAAAGCCCCACCCCCGCGAGATAAGCGATGGCTGCCAGTCCAGGAACGCTAAGAGATGGAGCTCACGCTACCGAATGGTTGTCGTCGCGATCGGTCTAACCTGATTTGCGGCGAGGCGAAGCACCAGTCGTTCGCAACGCTTGCGCTTGCCGAGGGGTGGTACAGCCAGAACACTCTCACGCCTAGCTCGAATCACTCAGCAGTTCTTCACTTCAGCACGCAAACGTCCAAGCCGCAGACCACCTCCGTCCCTAAGCAAGCGGCACTTGAAGGCGTGGGCGGCTCCCCCATAAGCCGTCCAAGCTCATACCTCACCTACTGATGTTGCAAGGTGAATCGCCCCGGGTTTCGTAGACACCTCTTTGCCTTAAACTGAGGCCAATTAGGAGGTGCCATGAGCAACCCGCGTTACCCCGAAGAATTCAAAATCCAAGCAGTCAATCAAGTGACCGAAAAGAGGCTGCCTGTCGCTGAGGTAGCGGCCCGTCTCGGCGTGTCGACGCATAGCCTCTATGCCTGGATAAAGCGCTACAGCAAACCTCAAGAAGAACGGCAGCAGGATGATGATCAGCACGCTGAGCTGCGTCGTCTGCGAGCGGAACTCAAGCGCGTCACTGAAGAGCGAGACATATTAAAAAAGGCCGCCGCGTACTTTGCCAAGGAGTGCGGCTGAAGTACGCCTTTATCAAGCAGCGCGCGGGCGACTATTCGATTCGACGACTTTGCCTGACGCTGAAAGTCCATCCCAGCGGCTATTACGCCTGGCTGTCTGAGCCGCAATCTGTACGCGCCAAAGACGACCAGCGACTACTGGGTTTGATCAAGCATTCCTGGCTGGAGAGCGGCGGCGTTTATGGCTATCGCAAAATCCACGACGATCTGCGCGAGGTCGGTGAGGATTGTGGTCGTCATCGTGTGGCGAGGCTGATGCGTCTTGAAGGGCTGCGTTCTCAGACAGGTTATCGACGCCGCCCTGGAAAGTACGGCGGTAAGCCAGCGGTCGTCTCACCCAATTTGCTGAAGCGCCAGTTCGATGTTGTGGAACCCAACAAGGTTTGGGTAACCGACATCACGTACATTCGTACGAATGAAGGCTGGTTGTATTTGGCGGTGGTACTAGATCTGTTTTCTCGGCAGGTCGTTGGCTGGTCAATGAAGTCGCAGATGACCAGTGATTTGGCTATTGATGCGTTGTTGATGGCGGTTTGGAGGCGTAAACCGAAGCAAGAGGTGATGGTTCATTCCGACCAAGGCAGCCAGTACAGCAGCTCCGATTGGCGCAGCTTTTTGAAGGCAAACAATTTGGTTGCCAGCATGAGTCGCCGAGGCAACTGTCATGACAACGCCGTGGCCGAGAGCTTTTTCCAGCTTCTGAAACGGGAACGGATCAAGCGAAAAATCTATACCACGCGGGAAGATGCTCGGAGTGATGTGTTCGATTACATCGAGATGTTCTACAACGTAAAACGCCGCCATGGTTTCAACAATCAGCTGTCACCGGTAGAGTTTGAAAAGCGTTACGCAATGAGCTTGCAAGGTGTCTAGAGAATCCGGGGCGATTCAAAGAGAGCAAATTCAAGACCCATTCCTTCGAGAAGCTCCATAGGCTCCTGGAGATCTCTTTGACAGAGGAAGAGCTACGCCTGCTCAAGTTCTATGAAGGTGCCCTGGTCTGGGCGGGGCGTTACCCCACCCCCGTGAAGGCAGACGATGACAAGCTCATGGAATTTTACACTTTGGCCAACAGCGTGCTTACCAAGGATGGGCCACCCTTAGAAGGCACTAGCTTGCGATTCACTGTCGATAGCGGTGCAACAGACTGGCCGCAGTATCATGAGCTATGGGCCAAATACGCCAGAATGTTTCACGAGTAGGATCACTATCGACCGCATGATGGGGAAGGCCCGATCCCCCAACCGGCATAAATCATCCTGCAGATCGCCTCTGAGCTTCTGAGTTGAGTACGGACTCAGCGCAAGCGGCTCAGGGTGTGATCGTGATCCAGGATGTGTTCTGACCTGACGCTGGAGTGACCGGTCAGAGGGTGCTCAGCGTGATTCCGTTTTAGTTAGGACTCTGTCCGGTAGTCACCCTGACAATGCGAGCTCAGCTTGAAGCCGCTAGATCCCGAGCCATCACTGCATTCACAAACACTTAGCTCGTGTCAGCGTTTGAAGCGCTCCTACGGATCAAGCCTCGGGGACGTTTGAGAAGAAGCGCTCGGCAGTGCATCATCCACTGCAATACTCAATAGGAGGGGTAGCGATGATCGTATGTGAAGGACAACTCAGTGGCGACTTTGAAGGCTTTGACGACACCGACACAATTTTCGAGTTCTACAACGGTCAACAATGGCAGCAGGCGGTGTACTCATACTCCTACTTCTACTCCTACATGCCACAAGCCAAGGTCGTTCAGGAAGGCGGTGTTTATCGACTGTATGTACAAGGCATGACGGGCAGCGTTGAAGTGAAACGTGCCTGAAATGCGAGTACCGGGTACCAAGCCTTGCCCCATTGAACGCCCGACCGAGTAGACTCTCTCAAAGTCCATTCAGGCTCTAGCCAGCGCTCTCCCACAGCCTGAAAGCTGCCAAAGTATTTCCGAGGTAAGGAGCTGTTGATTGGCTACAAGCATCATCACCCGAGCAGGGCATGAGAAGCTAAAAGGCGAGCTCGATCACCTGTGGCGTGTGTACAGACCTGAAATTACTCAGAAGGTCGCCTGGGCAGCCCTGCTCAAGAAAGAGGAAGGCGATGAATGCGTGGTGAAAATCCCGGACGGCGAAGCCACCTGGTATGTGAGCCAGATCTCCTACGAGCCGTAAGGGTGGCTCGCTGGAGCGCCGGGCGTGACCATGCCCTATGCAGCGCTGATACCTTTACTCACTGCTGTGAGTCGGCGCTTCGCACTGATCTTAGGATTTAGAACCAGCGCCTGTTCATAGACTTGCAGCGCTTCGACATACTGGCCCGACTTCTCCTGGGCCAGTCCTTGGATTTTCAACGCCCTTGCTTTCCAAGCGCGGTGTAAGCGTCCGCCGAACTCACCTTGCGTGATTCAGGCAGGTACCCACCTGTCTCTTATACACATCTGACGCTGCCGACGATCTACTCTGTGTAGA
>OLII01000366.1_pt1 | contig 17528 bp, 23 predicted proteins | sample 1609481 | NCBI WGS metagenome assembly OLII01 (sample SAMN05416859, study PRJEB24817) | seawater metagenome | isolation source: Sea water | place: Canada:Atlantic | collected 2013-11 | reverse complement strand
CTCGGAGATGTGTATAAGAGACAGGCATTAGGACGAACCATAGTGACGTTACGTGAGGCCATCGCACTGCCGTCGAGCAGAGCTTTAGACAATGCGTCAATAGCTCGGAAGTCCGGTAGATGCTCTTCGATCTTACCGCGCCCATAGTCCTCACCGATTACTGAGGTCCAACGAAGTGCGTTGTAGGGTAGAACCTCGTACTCGCCTTCACTGTTAGGCACACGTTCTTTGTTGACCTCTTGGTAAACGTAGTAGGTGCCATCGTCCTGTAGCTGAGTGTGGGTCAGGACAGGCACACGATCACCGCTGTAATCTTCCGCAGTCACAAGCCCTTTGATCTCATCAGGCAAGCTTTCAGGAGACATATGTTCTTCAGTGATGATCTCACGAACAACGCCCATCATGTCCCTGCTGATGCAGTATTGATCCAGTCGGAACAGCCGGATCGAATTGTCTGGCATCATAAACTCAAGGGCGTTGCCTGTGACGATTAGATACTGAAGGGCAAGGTTGGTTGCTGACCGCCAATCGCGACGTTCGATCTCACTTTGGATTAGAGACTCAGACATAACCAAACCATGCTCAATGGCAGGGTCGATGTCTAGCTCACCAGATTTGATCTTAGCTTCTGATGGGATGTTAAGTCGGAACGAAGGCTTACCAGGAGGGTACATAGCCACCATAAGCCGTGAGGCCAGAGAGACAACGGTTCGTGCCCCTAGTCCCTGATATGGCTCAGGAAGCAGAGTGAACTCTGTGTGTCCTTCAGGTGGCAAGAGTGGTGGGATTGTTAGTTCGGCACACTCACGAGCCCGTCGTAGAAACGGATCACGCTTCCGCTTCATTGCTTCGTAGCGTGCTTGACAGGTCTCGTACTTCATAATTTACACACCAGTCCTAGTGTTTAATCCTGAGCCTGATGTAGCATCTACACCACCAATCAAAGGAATACGATATTGGCTAAAGCCTTTTGGTTGTTTGGCTTTCGCGCGTGCCACAGCTCGTGCTTCAGGAAGACCTGCGACTTGTTGTGTAGGTGGGGGCGTAGGTGTAGGCATTGGAGGTGCAGGTTTTGGTGGTTTAGGTGCCATAAATCCCATAGTGTTTATCCTTTGTTATTCTAAACAGTGCATTGTTCCGATAGTCTTAAACCCTAGTCGTTCGTAAAAACGCTTGGTCTTTTCTGGATGTATCCCAGTAGATATACCAAGAGTTATTTGCGTCGCCTTTTGTTGGTCTGCCCACAGAATGTAGTTCTTTAGGATCTTAACGGCTGCTGAAGATCCACGACGCTCTGGTCGAACATAGACAATTATGTCTGACGCGATCAGCTCGTCTGTAAAGTAATGGTCTGTGATCACGAACGCGCCAAAGCCTACAAGCTCATCACCATCAAGCGCATAGAACACTTTGATAATAGGGTTCTCAGCAAACTGATTGTAGTACAGGTTCTCCAGCTTCTCGTAGTTTATGCTAAAGTTTTTGTACCTAGTCTCAGCTTGTATCGCAGGAAACAGATCTTTGATACGGCTGAACTCTCCCTTAAGAGAAGAGGATACCTTAATACTCATCTGTCTTCTCCTGCTCTTCAATCAGTCCTAAGAGATCGTCTAGAAGATCACGAACACCAGCGTAGCGCTGATGCTCGTCGTCTGGTTCTCCTAGACGTTTGCACCTATGAGGATATGTTTTGTCTAGCATCTCGACAAGTTCATATGATCTCATAGGTACAAGAACGTCGTCATTCATAGGCAGAAGCCCTTTTCTATCTGTACTTTTTAACGACTTGCGATGTCCACAACTTCACATACCCCAGCTGTGCAGGCGAGTTCTTGCGAACCTGACGTGTTGTCTTCACGCTCGTAATCTTGGAGCTTAGTCCAGTCAAGAGCCGGTGGCATCGCTTCCTTAAGCGCAGCATACTCAGCTTCAGTGCAATCCTGATACGGAGCCTGCTGATAAGAATGGTCAGAGTGAGGCAGGAAAGATATGCCTGAAATCTTGTCGAAGTTCTCATAGACCCAGTCTCCTACTTTTAGCCATTCGTTTTCTTTGACACTCACAGTAACACTTGGTTTGTGTTCGCACCAATGGTCTTGGTACACACTCCACAGCTCCAACTGTTCAATGGCCGTTAGATCGTTACGACACACCGCGTTCTCTGGTGCCTTCATTGGGAACGAAAAGACCATTGTGCTTTCAGGTTTCATGAAGCAAGGCTCTGATGGAATACCAGAGTTGATCATGAACTGAGTCATTGGATCTTTAATGTCACCACGAACTGTACGTACATAGTGTGGGTTGTGTCGAGCGTGGATGCCACTGGCGCTGTCAACAAGCTGAGACACCGTACCGCTTGGCTTAACACATGTGATAGCAGCAGACTGTGGGATGCCAAGCTCATACGCCAGCTCTGCGTTCACAGCAACGGCCACTTCTTTTAGTTCTTCCAGCCACGTTGCGGTTTTCTCTAGACCCTCAAAGCCATTAAGAACCTGATGATCCATGATGCCCGTAAGGCTAACGCCAAGCAGTCGTTCTTCCTCAGTGTTCTTTTTCCAGATGGGGCGAAGGTACTTAAAGTCCGTCAAGCAAGACTGTAAGGTTCCTAAGATTGTCGCTTGGCGTACCTTTTCCTTTAGATCCTCAAGGCTGTCAGTTGCTCGAACAACAACCTCCGACAGGTTGCAGAACTGATAGGGCCGCAAGATAATCTCACTGCATGGGTTGGTTCCCCAAGCAATGTCTTTGTCTGTGTTTCGTCTGCCGTTCTTAGCGGCCTGCTTACGAGCTGCTTCTCGGTTGAAGATCCCACGCTCACCAGATTTACTTTCGTAGAGCGAGTGCCACTCTTGAAAGAACACAGACATATCGGGCTTCTCTTTGTACGATACGCTGTTGTTCGCTAGGCCACGCTGGGGCTCTCGTGTCCACCAGTCACCAGACTTTGCCTTCTGCATCGATGGGTCACTGAGGTTCGACAGGGAGATCAACGCGCTGCGTCGGACACCACCGACCACAACGATCTCACCGATCTTACACATGATGTCGTGAGCTTCTACAGAATGTAGACGACGGCCTTGGGCCTTATCGAACTTCTCGACACAGAAGTTAAACAGATCTTCGAGTGGCTCAGGACCAGACGCCCGTCCGCCAAAGGTCTTTAGTCGTGCGCCTGCTGGGCGAACTTTTGATGTGTCCCATTTGGGAACATGGCCACGGTATAGCAAAGCTATTAATTCCTTGAGAGCTTTGCACCAACCAATCTTGCTGTCTTCAACAACGATGGTCTGTCCGTTAACGGTTCCAGAAGCATCGCTCTTAAAGCTGACAACAGGCAGCTTCATAACACTCTCACGTTCGACACTAAAGCCAACGCCTGTGCCACACATTAGAATGTACATGGCCTCGTCAAAAGAACGTGGGCTATCTACTGGTACATAACTACAGTTGTACGCGCCAACGTGGCAGCGATCTAACGCAGGACCAGAAGTCATCACAGCTCGCATAGATGGCATGACACCAAGGCTAAGAACAGACTGTTTAATGGTGTCTACGTCTATGTCTAATTTCTTTATGTCCTGCTTTTTCTGAACATAATCAACCACATAGTTGAAGTAACGATCTACAGTTTCTCCCCAGTTCTCACGTCGTTGTTCGTCATCTTTCCATCGTGCGTAACGACTAAGAGCAATGAAGTTCTGATAGTCGTTAGGTATGTAGTTGTTCATGCAGACAGTTCCTTCTTTTCAATTAATACTTTTAGTAGTTCGTTCAAGTACCACTCCGCTTTCTTGAGGTCTTGCGTCGGGTCTTTCGGATTCTTGGCTTGGTATCTTGAGACGTACTTGATGATGTTTCCAACGTAGACGGCTTCGTCTCCGGGGAGGTCTCGACAGACGGCTCGGATGTAATCGATGGTTTCGATTCCTCCTCGCTTGTAATGTCGGGGGTTGATGTGATCCACAAGTTTGGGTTCGACGCGCTCCATAAGCGTACTTCTCCTGTCTCTTCGTTGTAATCAGTGTGACGTAGGATACGAGCCAGCTGCACCATCAGCGTGGCTTGCTCTTCGTTGTCAAACAATTTGACCATAGCGTCCCAAAGCCTGAGAGGGTTCGCATGTTCCTCTAAGATCTTCTCCGCTTTCTTTGGTCCTATGCCTTTGGCACCAGGGTATCCATCAGTCGAGTCGCCAACCAAAGCCTGATAGAACATCATGCGATCTGCTGACCGCTCTGATACCTTCTGAGCCCTGTTCATCTTGTTGGGATTCAACACGCGACCTGGGACGGTCATCATGTCTTTGTCGATGGAGACAATCACAGGGTCTGTTATGTGTTCAGAGCCAGCTAAGATACCCATGACATCGTCAGCTTCAAGACCTGGACGCCTAGCAATCTTATAGTTATCTTCAAGATATTTGATGGCGTGTCCAAGACCCACAGGCCTAGCGCTTCCCTTGCGGTTGGCTTTGTACTGTGGGTAGATGATGTGCCGAAAGTATTTATGAGTGGCGTCCGACAGACACACGATACTGCTACCAGCTTTGGCCATCGTCTGCCAGATTTGAACCATAGTGTCTATGGATCGTTCGACACTAGGGGCATTAAAGATATTTTCGCCACCAAAGTCCACCTGGTTAACAATGGCACATCGATAGGCAATGATGTCTCCATCAAGTAGAGCTACAGTCATCAGTGTGTTTCCTTCCAGTTAGCGCCTATCTCATAAGTGCCACTGAGAGGACACCTCATGCCTAGACGCACAGCAGCTTCAGTTATGCTAGAGGCAAACGTCTGACCGACAGCATCAGCAATACCAGGGTCAGAACTAAATTGAACCTCGTCGTGAACATTAGCCACATAAGAAAAACCTTGAGGCTCTCCGTCCACCACCAGTTTGTTCTGCACTGCTAGGTCATAGTGGAAGACTTGCACTGCCTTCTTCATGACAACAGCACCACAGGACTGAAGCAAGAAGTTCAACGCACTGTGTGGAGACCTGATGGTTATCTTACGACCATCGATAGCCTTGAACCAACCGGCCTTAGCTCTCTTCTGGATACCGTCAGACAACTCACCAAGGCCATCGATGCCTTCGTCCATACGCTTGCGGATCTCTTTGCCGTCCTTGAGAGGACCACCCGCTTCCTTAGATATCGAAGCGAGCTTACGATCTGAAGCACCATACAGATAGGCGTACTGCATCCGCTTGGCTTCGTCTCGTGTCGGAAGTTCCACAAGCTTCTGGGTTCTAGAGTGAACGTCAGTGCCTTCTTCCTTGGAGCCATACAACAAAGCATCACGATAGACACCGTTGTCGTACTTGCCCAGGTAGTGCGCTAGGCACACCAGCTCCAAGGCATCAGCGTCACAGCCCACAAGAACCTGACCCTCGTCAGCCACCCAGACCTCACGCATACGCAGATCTTTCTTATCGACCTGTGCCATGTTGGGCTTGAAGTGACTGCACCTGTGCGTAGCTGTACCCATAGACGACACACCGCCATGAACACGATCACCACGCACAAGCTTAAGCCATCCGTTGTCACCGTCACTGAGTTGACCCAGCTGCTTTTGGACCCTGAAGTACCTAGCGAGCTGCTTGGCCTCTGGGTACGGTAGGTTCGACAAGACCACCTCGTCAATCTTAGGGCCACCAGAAGGCGTGAAGCTCTTTGGTTTCCAGTCGTGTGTCTCAGCCAGACGTTCTGCAATCATCTTGCGTGAGCCTGGATTGAACACCTCGACCTTATCCTTGAGACGCTTGCCGGTCTTCTCGGACCAACGCTCTATGGTCTTCGAGGGCCAGAGGTCTTGTAGTTCTTCCTCAAGGTTGGAGATCTCTTGGCGCAGCTCAGAGCAAAGGTCATTAGCTTTGTCGAGATCCAAACGAAACCCGTGTTCCTCTTGAAGCTGAAGGACACGAACAAAGTCTGCCTCAAGCTTATAGGCGTCAGAGTCCTCTACGCTTTTGGTCTTGTCGTAGACGTACTGCGTGATCTTAACATCGACCTTACAGTACTCAGCCATCTCATCAGTGAACTTGGTGAAGTCGTTGTACTCTAGCTTTTCTTCTCCCAACTCTCGGCCATAGTCTTTAATAGAGTGGCCCCTTCTTGTTGAGTCTTTGAGACGGCTTCCAACCAACGTGTCAAAGACTTTTGAGTGATCGATAATTCTGGTTCCATAAAGTTTAGCGATGGCTGGGATGTCGAATCCAATTCCGTTATGGAAGACAACGCAATCTGCTCTAGACAGTCGGCTGAGTCCCTCATGGATTGGGCGATAACCCTCGTGGTCTGCGTAAATTGTGACAACATCTTCAGTTGTGTCCTTGATTGCTAAACAGTGGCAGAGTGTTAGTTGATGGAGAAACCCGTCGGTCTCTATGTCCGCTATAAGCGTCGTCATTCTGTCGTTCCTTTTCGTGTAACATCCGGTGGCAGTTGGCACACAACATCGTGCAACCCATCGCCTCCTCAAGAACATCTTTCCAAGAGTGATCTGTCATGCCGCTTACCGACAACACAAACCGTTTAGTCGCTGGGTCTCTGTGATGAAAGTCAAAGACACAAGCGTCATGCTCTTGTCCGCAGCTTTCACAAACACCACCCTTTAGATCGACAAGTTTCTGTCGGATCTTACGCCTCTTGGTTCGACGCCCTTTATGAGAACTCATCTATTACCTCTGTTAGTCTTCCGGTTTCTGGGTTGTACTCAAGAGTACCCATGTCACCAGTGATCCCTGCGTACCTGTTCTTTAAGCAGGCCACATGGATCTGTTGTTCACCTGATGACATATCTCTTGAGATACTGATGACGCTATCGCTTAGCTGTGCAATAGCAGCTGATCCACGAAGGTGAGATAGGTAAACCTTCTCGCCACCCTCGTGTCCTTTGTCCCCTTGGGGCCGCTTGAGGTGCGACACTAACAAAAGGCAACAATTGGTACGCTCAGTAAACGACCTGAGCTGTGTCATTGTATAGTCCAGAGCCTTGCGCTCGTCGCCTGACCCACCAAGCTGCGATGAGTCTAGACCTGATACCAAGATGGACAGATGGTCTAGCACTAAGACCTCTACGCCCAACGCTTGGACCATGTAGTTCAGTTTGTTCAGGAGGTTGTCGGAGTCCAAAGACCCAAAGTGATCATAGAAAAAGAAGTTACCCGGCTTCAACACAGCATCGAAAGCTTGGCGTCGTTCCTTTTCAGTGATGTCATTAGGCAAATGGATCGGCTTGTTCAAAGCCAACGACATCATGCGTAGACCTGTGCGCCCTAGTCCTTCTTCAAGCGCGACGTAACCCACTTTTCTATCGTCTCCAATAGCGATCTTGTAAGCAAGCTCCGCGCATATAGTGCTCTTGCCCACTCCACTGCCAGCACATATAGTGACCACCTCACGCGGGCGTAGTCCGAATAAGACATCGTTCCAGCTCTTCCAAGGGTAGCTGAGACCCACTTCAATACTTTTAGAAACCTCATCCCATAGCTCCATACCGTTGACGATACCGTCAGGCCTATGGGGAGACGCTTGGTAGACAGCTTCAGATAATTCTTTGACACGGTTAGCAACCAACAGCTCGTTGGCATCCTTCATCGACAGGCTAGCAATAGAGGCCTTGCCTGGTTTGATGGTGTCTGCAACTTCTCTTGCTGCTTTCTGTCCAGCGTCATCCATATCAAACATCAGGATCACTGAGTCGAATGACTCAACGAACTCAATGTTATTCTTAATAGCTTTGACGGCTGATGCAGCACCTGTTGGTATCGACACTACAGGCCAACGTCCATCCGTGACCTTGGCATACGACATGCAATCGATCTCACCCTCGGTGATCACAAGGCGAATGCTTGGTTTCCAAAGGTGCTGACCAAACAACTGCACGTTGCTCATGTCACCAACAGTATAGAACTGCTTGTCTTCTGTTCGTAGCTTCTGGGCTACAGGCTCACCCTTCGCATTACGATAGGGTGCGACCTGAACAGTCCGGCCTTTGTTATCTTCAGTCACAAAGTAGCCAAACTTAGAGCAGATCTTTTCGGATAACCTACGGTCCTCAATGGCCGTGTAGTGGCCAAAGGGCATAAGGTTTTTATTCTTAGGGGGTGCTGGTTCCTTGGACACCAAGGTGTCTGGTTGCCTGGTCGTGGCACAAGAGAAGCAGTGGGTGTGACCGTCGTCGTACAGCGCCATAGCGTCTGACGATCCGCAGTCTGAGCAAGGCAGCTTAGTCTCTACTGTCTCGCTTGTCGTAGCTGAAAATGATTCCATACTTTTCGCCTTCTTTTGGATATCGTTTTGTTACAGTCAAATCTACAATCTGGTCGTCGTCTTTCCAAAAGCCACCATGCTTTGTCATGGAGTCCAATGGTCCCTTGGCGAAGTTATCGACATCACCAACAGGGAACTTACGACGGGTAGTCTTAGGTTTCTTACAGACGAACTCAAGCTCTGCTTTAATAGGACCAGACAGAGGCTCTTGTCCGTCGTAAGACGCCAACACAACGATCATAGAGCGCCGGAACTGCTCGTACCGCTTGCCGTAGAAGGCTCCCCACTTGGAGATGCGAGGACGTGAGGCAGGAACGGGCTCTATGTCGAAGGTGTAGGATCGCTTAGAAGTCATCAGATCCTAGTTCTGTTGCGCTATCAGCAACAAAGCCAGCGATGTCATCGAAGCCAGCAGCCTCTGAGTTACGCTGCTCGACCAACTGGACGGTGTTCAGCATGGCCGTAACGCCTTTGGCATTGCCTGCCTTATAAGCAAACATCTTAACAGCAGCGCGGATCTTATCGCCGTTGCGTGGGAAGGTGCCGCTAGACAAAGGCTTAGGGGGAGAGTCACAGTCGATCAGCCCAGGCTGGAACTTCGTCTTGGTCCGCAAGAACCAATGACCATGAAGGTCTTCCTTCTCGGTCTCATCGCCATCCTTAAGAGGGCCTTGGATGCCTTTGATCTTGTCCCCAAACTCTTGGGACGCAAGCTCTTGAGTCATCTCATCCATCTTCTGTTTGAACGCACGACCTTCGTCGCTCTCTTTGTCAAACAACAACGTCACCTTGTACTTGTCGTCGCTGAACTCAAAGCCAGAGTCAGGACGCTCAAGCCAAGTAAAGCTTGCTGTTGCTACAGGAGTGATTACGTTCTTAAAAGCACGAGCCATTTTGTATTCCTTTGGGTCTATTGGAGTGGTAGATCTATGAGGTGCCAGACGCTCTCAAGGCAAAGATCAACTAGATCTTTTGCTTGGATGCCGTTTCTACCAAACTGATTAACTATGTCAACGGGCAGTTGTCCATTGGTTGCGATGAATGTCTCACAAGCAAACACACTGTACAGCCGTAGTTCGTCTGGCGTTAGTTCCGTTCGTTTTCTGTGGATGTTCTTAAGTTCATTCAAGTCTGAACGAACTCTTCGATCATTGGAAAGACCTTGGCGATCTGTTCCGCACATCCATTGGCCACGTCTCGACATTCCTTCTGTGTCTCTGGGCCTGTTCGCAACTGCACAAAGTGTACCCAGCTGCGGATAGATCCACTCATGAACATCGTTGAACGTGTGAGGCCTTCAGGCAAAAGACAACGTGCCTGCTCTTTGGCTATGCCCATCTTCAAAGCCTCGTCGTACCGCCAAAACGCTACATCTGACACAGAGTTTTGCGCCCAAGTCCACCACTTTTTAATCTCAGGATCATCAGTTTCTAAAGACGATTGCCTGTTGGTTAAGTCTTGCAGGCGTGCCTCGACATAATCAGGTGTGCTTGTCTCTGTTGCAGAGTAACGCTGAGACCACTCCTGAAATGAGAAAGATCTGTGCCTCAGAATTTGGCGGCCTATGGACCTGCTGCACACAATCTTGCATGTGGCGTGAACCATTTCCAGAGGGCTCCAATGGTGGTGCTTCAAGAGGTAACGCACCAGTCGCTCTGTACCCTTCCCGTTCTCTTGGGACGTAGGGTTAGACACCCGTGCATAGTACGCGATCAGATCAACCAAGGTGGCGTCTGGTCCTATGAGGTGTGGTGCTGTCGTCCAGCTTGTTAGTTCTACTGTCATCGTTGTCTCCGGGGTCTATGAAAAGAAGTAAGGGGCGTCAAGAACTTCACGCACATCGAAGCTTCCTGTTTCCGGCGGCTCTGGTAGCTCCACCTGGGTTCGAGACTGCACATCACGATGGAAGCCGTCACGCAGCCAGTCGTTGCTGAACATAGAGTACGCGACCTCTCGGATTGTGTCACGCAGCTCGTCAGTATGCCTATAGTGAACAGCGAAAGAGTCATGAACCGTAGCAAAACTATTGATCCCCTTGTCTACCAGTTTGTTCACCACTTTGTGCAGCAGTGCAGCGTCCAACGAATGGATCACATTAGGAGCTGACCCCAACGCCTGCTTACGGGCATTCAGTCCACCGTCTGGGTTCTGAGACCACATATAGTATGACCCCATGACCGTTCGCACATCAGTCTTGTTGATGTTCCAATAGGACTGCTGGATCGTACAGCCAGACGGTGTCTTCCAGACCAAAGGCTTGTCGTTCTTAGCCAAGGTCTTTGCGACCTCTTGGAAGTACGTCATGATAGGACGTGAGGCAACGATGGTCTCGTCTAGAGCTACGACCAGGCGGTCCCTCAACCACGCAGCGTTCTTCATGCGTGGTCCTTCAAGATCATCTGTGTGTCCGTCCTCGATCAACTGATCCATGATGCCACGAGGTGTCACCCCATACGGTGTCGTCATGCAGGCACGTTTGACCGTAGACCTTGTGATGTTACCAGCCCACGTCATGGCAATAGGATCACCATTGGCAGCGTCCATCGATACCTTAGATGCCAACAGGTCTGCCGTGTTCTGGTAGATATCAAAGCGCCGTGGATCTGATGAACAATTGGTCAGCTGTGCGCCTATAGGGTCTCGACCAAGCAACGACAACAGTTGCAGTCCATTGTTGCTACCGTCTTGGTGTGACGGTTGGTGGCTAAGGTACAGCTCTGGGTTATCTAGTCCTGTAGCGTCACACCATTCGACGCATGTGGCGTAGAACTCCAGCTCTTTCTCAGCTGTGGTCCAGAAGCGTTCGCCATCCAATGGGCGTAAGGCACTATCGACAATCAGATCATGATGATCCTCAGCCCACTGCTGCATCTCCTCGAAGCTAAGTTTGTCTACACCGTACATGTTGCACAACTTGACGGCCATCCAATAGAGACCACGCGGCCCCAACGGTTCCGACAATGCAAACTCAATGAGCCCACGGCTCAAGTTGTCACCCTGTGGGTTCAGGTCTGGAGGTATGGCGTACAGGCGTGTGCGCGTATCGATCTTCTGAGGATATGTGAACCGTGAGAACCTTGAGGCCATTAGCTCTGAGGCAATAGAGATCTTACGCAGTGCACTCTCGCGTTTGCTTTCGTCGCGGGCGTTCTGACTGTGGACCTTGGTCAGTGTGTACTTCCACTCGGACCTTTCGACCTTAGTCATATCGACCCACTCGTCGTCAGTCTTACGCCCCGGTAGCTCTATCGGATCTGGGTCTGGAATGTTCTTGAACAGGCTGTGTGGTAACTGACGGGCCTCGTTGATCAGATCGAACGCTGGCTTGTTGATCTGCCACCAGACCTTACCGACGTTGTTCGCAGCAGACAGCGCCTCTTGGCTGATGGGATCATTCAGATCACCTGTGTGCCGGTGGATCGAGCCACGAATAAAGTCCACCTGGATCTGATAGTACCCACCTGTGTATTTCTTCTGGCTTGGCGACCAGTACCACGGGCGTGGCGCTACGATCATAGGCCTGAGAATAGGACTGTTGATACCAACGTGGCCTGTGATCTGATCGACCATCAGGCGACAGGCCTGCGTGAGGAACACTTGGCGTTCTGTCTTCCCTCTGAACCTAACGTACTCAAGCTCAAAGAACCCACCGCCATGTATGATCAGGGTGTCTAGCAGCTTGGCCCCAATCCTAAGCTTCTGTTCTTTGGTCCACTCTAGGGTCTCAATGTCTTCGATCTTACGCCGGTACGATGTCCACTGGCGGGCGTTCATGTTCTTAGCGGTCCTTAAGAGCATAGCGGCCACGTCGATACCACCGTTCTCACGCTGATCGTCTTTGGTCTTACGCGCCCAAGCTTCGAACTCAATCTGCATCTTGATGGTGTTGCCAATCTCCAGACAGATCGCGTTGGCCTTACGACCAAGAGAGATCTTGTTCATCTTGATCGACAGGACAGACCGGATCGTGAGGTACGCCAGCTTCTCAGCGGGGATGAACTGGATGAGCCACCACCACTCAGGCCTAACACCTGGGCCACCGGCACCAATGCCAGCAGCAGCCATGTCCTGGTCCTCTTGGATCGGTCGTCGCAGGGTCTCCATCAGCTCTTGCAGCATGGATCGACCGGCGTCGGTGTCGATCAGCGTAGAACCTTGCGACCAGGCGGTGTTCTTAATGAGCTGAATGCCACGTTCGATGCTCGCAAGCTCTTGCTCCACTTGGATCTTCTCCTCGTCCGTCTTAAGGTCATCTGCAATCTTGGCGAGCTGGTCATTGAGTGACGAGCTGGTCGTGGGCTTAGCGTTGCTGATAGGCATCAGGTGTCCTCAACTTGTTTAAGATCGACGCGGCCTCAGCTGCATCACGGTCTGGAGCCATGTGGGCATAGCGCTTGGTCATCTGTACGTCGCTGTGTCCCAACAGGGTCGATACGGCATAGAGGCTGAGACCCGATTGGACCAGCTTGGACGCAAACGTGTGCCTGAAGCTGTGAGTGGTGAAGCGACCATATCGTTCTACCAGATGCTTACGGTTTAGTCCCGCTTGCTCTATAGCCCTCATGATACCTTTGACACTGTAGGTCCGGGGCTTCTCAGGGTCTACCTTCGACGACCAAACATACAGGTTGTTGCCACGCTTGGAATAGCGAGACTTCAGTGTGTCCCTGAGCCGGTCTGTCAGCATCACACGACCTTCGTTGTGAACCTTAGTCCGATAGAGCGTGGCGTACTTCCAGTCCTTGGTGTCGATGGCGTCCCACGGCGTGCCGCTGGCCTCACTGTACCGACAGCCCGTATCGAGCAAAAAGACCACAAGATCGTATTGATCCTGACGGATCTCGACAATATCAGGCCGAAAGCTCTGAGTGTTGGTCGGTTCTAAGACCTCCAGGAGGCGCTCCTCCTCCCCCTCTAGTAAGTACCTAGTCCGATGATTGACTTGGGGCCTCAGGCCTCGTCCTAGAGGCTTAGAGGGCACATCTAGGTCTCTTAGGTCCGCTTGATGGCGCGTTTGGATTAAGAATGAGACCAAATTAGACACATAAGAGGGCTTGTAGACCTTCAGCAGGTCATCTCTGATGTCTACGACGACAGAGCTAGTCAACTGAGACACCCGTATGTTCGTTAGGTGCGGTGAGAGGACCGAACAATAAACCTTATGCGCTTTGGTTTTGATGATGGAAGACATGAATGTTGATACGTCAGGGTCTTTAGTCATCTTAGGTTCCTTTAGTGTCTTTAGGTTCTTTAGATCTTTACGTTAGTTTCTATCTACAAGACTAACGTACTTCCGATTGATCGTATCGATCATAGGGTGGCCCCCTAGGCCCCATAGGGCGGAAGCAAGGCTTAATTGCATAGATGGTCGTCATCTTTGCTGATGTCCTGTCGTTTGGGTGATCAAAAAGCCTTTAGTCCTCGTAGTTTAGAGGATAGCGTTCACTACGACGATGATCATTAGTAGGCTGTGGATAACTACTGGCCATAGGCCTCCGGGTGTCGATACCCAATCCACGTCTTTGGAGGTAGCATTCGGCACAGATCTTTTGGTCTTTGTCGATGACATCTTGGTATCCTTTGCAGTTGGTTGTCTCACAGGCTGGACGCTTCATTTGTCTTCCATTGCTCTACGATAGCTGCATATCGCTGGACCTCAAGCCTAGCGCGTTTGACCTCAGACCACCAGGGATGGTTCTCACTGTGGATGGAGTCGTCACATTCCAAAGCAAACAGACGGTCTTTAGCCCTGATGTAGTTCTCTTGGGCCTCTTTGTGCGTGTCGCTCATCGTCCAGTGCTCCCAAAGCCGCCACCGGCGCGTGTGGTTTCGTCCAGTTGCGTGACGACCTCAAAGACTGCGCTTGTCAATGACGTGATCATCAACTGTGCCACACGTTCTCCAACTGTGATGGTGTGACTTGTGTCGCCGTGGTTCATTAGCAGCGCTTTGCACTCGCCCCGGTAGTCACTGTCGATGACGCCCGGCGCGTTCAGCACTGTCACACGGTGCTTGTAGGCCATGCCAGATCTGGGCAGGATCAGTGCCGCACGATCCTCAGGCAACTGAATGCTAAAGCCCAAAGGCACAAGGGCCGTGTGGCCCGGAGAGATCCAAAGATCCTGCCGGGCGTACACGTCGTAACAGGCAGCACCTGAGGTGGCCTTGGTTGGCAGTGTGCCACCCTCTAGTAGTTTTATTTTCATTAGGTTTTCCTCAATGTACAATAAGGCGGCCAGAAAGGTGACAGAACCCGCCGACCTTCGCCTTGCCGCAAACCGTTACGTCCCCAGCGACCACAGCCCTGCCGAACACCTCAGCGTAATCTTCAAGGCGGGCGTTAGAGCCAACGAACGCCGTCTCGTAGACCTGTGCTGCACCACGCAACACTGCGTCCCCAGCGACCCTAGCGCGCCCTGAGACAATCGCCTTGTCCTCAATGCGTGCACGTTCGGACACTGAGGCATAGCCCAGAACTTGGGCGTCTGGCCCGACGTAGGCCGTATCAGCCACGTAGGCCGTGCTGGACACACGTCCGCCGCCGTTCGGGTGTCGTTTGGTCTTATCTTTGGTCATCTGTCAGTTCTCCAATCTTGTCTACGACGTACCATGTCAGCCCAGCGGCACCCAGCCCCAGGATGAAAAACAGCACTATATGCAGGGCGGTGCTCATAGTCCATAGACCGCCGTGCCAGTGATCGTGTGGTCCACGTTAGTATAGCGCAACGACCAAATTGTTGACGGCTTGTCTTTGTGCGGAGGGCCATAAGACCATCTGAATTCACGACCAGCGGCCTCGTTCTGAGCCTTCAGCTGGTTCATCAGGTCCGAAATTTCAGCCTTCCGTCCATCAGTGTGTTCCACAGCGATGTAGCTGAGATACAATTTGTTATTATTAGCACCAAGGTCACGACCCCATGCGAAAAGCTTCCGCACGGCACGTTTGGCCATGCGCGCCTTGTGTTCTTTCAGGTGGCCACCGTCAGGTGTCTGTGAGATCCTGAAAACCTGGGCGTGACCCCTCAGCTTTGACGTGTGTGGGCCTGTCGCGACGTTTCGAACTACGCGACGCCCTTTGTTATTAGTCATGAAGTAGCTCTCTTTTCTAGCAGTGTGTCACCATGTACTACATCGCGATACATCACGACCCCTTGGCCCTTAGCCAGCACTACACTGGCCTCATGTGCGCGGATGCGTTCGGAACCAGGGAGCCGTCGGACCAATAGGTCAGCGGCCTTGCGGTTAAACGTGCGGTAAATGGTCTGAAGGCCGTCATCTCGCGTGTGGTGGACGTATCCGAAATGTCTGCTCATGACAGCAGCCCTAGTTGATGCTCTTTGACGATCCAGTAAATCGTTTTCTCTGGCACGTTTGCCATGTCTATGACGTTGTCGCTAGCGTCGCACATTTCGGCATCGATCCAGCGGATGCCGGTCGCTGCAATTTCTGGTTCACCTATTTCGCGGTCATATACTACAGCCGCGACTAACAAATCTAGATTGTCTGGCAGTCCGTGGGTTTCGTTTTCAAGTTTGTAGCGCTCGATTTCGTCGCGCGTGATGGTGTAAATTTGCATCTGTCGTCCTTTGGTTTCTGTTGTGGTCTGGTAGTCAATAGAGCGCTCGCATATAACGTGTCAATAGCAAGCGCTCAGATGACTATCAGATCAGTCAGGGTCTCCGCGTCTGGCGCGTTCGAATGCATCATCAAGGCCTATCATGCCAGCCGTGAATACAGCCGCGAACGCTATGCCGCCTACGAGCCATAGGCCTGCGATTAGGTACGAAATTAGGTCAATCATAGTTGTGGTTCCTTTGGTTTCTGTTGGATCTGTACTGCAATCTGCACTACATGCTCATAACCGTATTTTTAAACTCTTCACTTATCACGCAATCTACATGATAGGCGCTAACGGCGTCGCCAGTATCTAATCGCCTGTTAGCTTGGTTGCCTGCTACATGCTCGCACCAGCTATTCCACCAATATTCTGTGCCTTGTTTCTGGCATAAGGCTACATAGGCAAGCACCTTGGCGCGTTTCTTCTCAGGTGACAGCTTAGGGCTAACCTTTACGGCGCTATCTTTTAGGCCTAGGCGCTTAAGGTTATGGCTATCGATGCAGGCCGTATCAAACCCCATGCATTGCAGAACAAAGCTAGCTTTTACCATGCCTAGGTTAGGCACCTTCATAAGCAGCAAGGTTGCGTCGGCTATCACTTCGGGATCGCTTGGGCCTTGTTCTTTCAAGTGATGAAGCTTAAGCCATAGCCAGTCGGCATTATGTTGGATACATGCTAGGCCGTCTGCTTTCTTTCCCCATAGAAACCGTGAGTTTAGGCCTGTTGCGGCTATGTCAAGGCGTTGTGCCTTCACCGTGGATAGTCCCGCTTGGATTGTGCATAGGACGAACTCCACCACATCTATCAAGCCTTCAGGTGACTTGGCTGCGTGGTCTGATATGATTGCTACGTCTCTCTTGTACATGGTTCTGTTGTTCCTATCTATCGTTGTGGTCTGTTAAACTTCAAGGCTATCTAGAACATAGCGCCCGGTAGGCGTCCTGTGCCATTCTGCAAAGGCTTCCATCTCTGTTAGATCGCTAGCGCATGGCAAGGCGTAAATCCAACCCGCATCGCTTGGCGTCTTAAGTTTAAGCGGGCCGCTATCCGTTGCCAGAACTAGTTCAAGCCGTGGGTTGCCGTTGACACTGTTGGCTATACGCTTGGCGCTTGTGATCATAACGTGCTGCATGATTAAACGCCCCCACCAATCGTGCGCCAGAACATATTCAAAAATGGGCTATGCGCAAAAGAGAGGACGCACGCTGCAAGCGCTAAGCTAGCTAGGCTAATTGCTATCGCTAAGTTCATGGTTCTATCTTCCTATCTGTTGTGGTCTGTTGATCGTAGGCATAGCCTATCACGCTATGGCCGCGAATGTACATAGCTACAGGTGCGAATTGTTTCTAATGATTCCAATGCTTTAACAATTAAGTGAAAAAAAAATAGTGTTGCACGGGTTTGAAAAGGTGCGCCCGATTGCAAACGATAGCGCTCGCGCCCGCGCTCTATCGGTGACCATTGCGCCCGCCTAGTCCTGCCTATTGTCCCGCTTGGTAGCGCCCGGAATGCAGCACGGCCTATTGTACCTAGTCAACACGCGGCCATGCTATGCCGTCAAACGTGCCCTATCGCCCGGCCTATCGCGCCCGCTTGGCCACACAACGGCAGAAGCCCATCGCGCTATGT
>OLII01000365.1_pt1 | contig 17587 bp, 14 predicted proteins | sample 1609481 | NCBI WGS metagenome assembly OLII01 (sample SAMN05416859, study PRJEB24817) | seawater metagenome | isolation source: Sea water | place: Canada:Atlantic | collected 2013-11 | reverse complement strand
GAGATCTAGTACGGTCTCGTGGGCTCGGAGATGTGTATAAGAGACAGGTGCACAGTCGGCGAACACCTGCCAGGCGCAGAAGAAGTTCAGGCCGGTGCCGAAGCCGGTTTCCCCGATCACCAGGCAACTGCCGTCGGCCATCGCGGCGAAGCGCTGGCGCAGGTCGTTCTGCTCGATGAACACATGACGGGTTTCCTCCAGGCTCTGCTCCTTGGAGAAATAGATGTCGTCGTACTGGCGTGAATACGGGCGGCCCTGTTCATCCCACTCGATCTGGGCGTACTGGGTCGGGGTGGCGGGGGTGTCGTTCATGTTCGGCTCGGCAACAGCGAAGCGTGCATTCTAGCCGATCGCCTTGCGACAAAGGGCTGCGTGATCCGCTAGTCTTGCTTATCCAAGAAGGGAGCCTGGTATGTTCGAATCCGCCGAAATTGGTCACGCCATCGACAAAGAAACCTATGACGCCGAAGTGCCGGCGTTGCGCGAAGCCTTGCTCGAAGCCCAGTTCGAGCTCAAGCAGCAGTCTCGCTTTCCGGTCATCGTGCTGATCAATGGCATCGAGGGGGCCGGCAAGGGCGAAACCGTCAAGCTGCTCAACGAGTGGATGGACCCGCGCCTGATCGAGGTGCGCACCTTCGACCAGCAGACCGACGAGGAGCTGGCCCGGCCGCCGGCCTGGCGCTACTGGCGGGCCTTGCCGAGCAAGGGGCGCATGGGCGTCTTCTTCGGCAACTGGTACAGCCAGATGCTGCAGGGGCGGGTGCATGGCCAGTTCAAGGACGCGGTGCTCGACCAGGCCATCAACGGTGCCGAACGGCTGGAAAAGATGCTGTGCGACGAAGGCGCGCTGATCTTCAAGTTCTGGTTTCACCTGTCCAAGAAGCAGATGAAGGCGCGGCTCAAGTCGCTCAAGGATGACCCGCTGCACAGCTGGAAGATCAGCCCGCTGGACTGGCAGCAATCGCAGACCTATGACCGGTTCGTGCGCTTCGGCGAACGGGTGCTGCGCCGCACCAGCCGTGACTATGCGCCCTGGCACATCATCGAGGGCGTGGACCCGAACTACCGCAGCCTGGCAGTGGGCAAGATCCTGCTCGAGGGCCTGCAGAACGCCTTGAAGGCCAAGGCCCTGGGACGCCAGACCAACATCGCGCCGCTGGGCGAATCCATCGACGGACGTAGCCTGCTGGGCAGCCTGGACATGACCCTGCGTCTGGACAAGAACGACTACCAGGAGCAGCTGATTGTCGAGCAGGCCCGTCTGGCGGGCCTGCTGCGTGACAAGCGCATGCGTCGCCACGCGCTGGTGGCGGTGTTCGAGGGCAACGACGCGGCGGGCAAGGGCGGTGCCATTCGGCGCGTGGCCGCCGCGCTGGACCCGCGTCAGTACCGCATCGTGCCGATTGCCGCCCCTACCGAGGAGGAGCGGGCGCAGCCCTACCTGTGGCGGTTCTGGCGGCACATTCCGGCGCGCGGCAAGTTCACGGTGTTCGACCGCTCGTGGTACGGGCGGGTGCTGGTGGAGCGCATCGAGGGCTTCTGCAGCCAGGCCGACTGGATGCGCGCCTATGGCGAGATCAACGATTTCGAGGAGCAACTGCACGACGCTGGCGTGGTGGTGGTCAAGTTCTGGCTGTCGATCGACGAGCAGACCCAGCTTGAGCGTTTTCAGGAGCGCGAGCAGATACCGTTCAAACGCTTCAAGATCACCGAGGAAGACTGGCGCAACCGCGACAAGTGGGACGCGTATTCCGAGGCGGTGGGCGACATGGTCGACCGCACCAGCACCGAAGTGGCGCCCTGGACGCTGGTGGAGGCCAATGACAAGCGTTGGGCGCGAGTGAAGGTGCTGCGCACCATCAACGAGGCGCTGGAGACGGCGTTCAAGAAAGACAAGAAGTGATCATTGGCCGCATCGCGGGGCACTCCATCAGCCTTGTGGGAGCGGCTTGACCCGCGACGGGCTGCGTAGCAGAGCTTTTTTCAGCCTTTGCCGCCAGCCTCGAGCATCTGCTCCGGCCTTACCCATTCATCGAACTGCGCATCGGTCAGATACCCCAGTTCCAGCGCCGCCTCGCGCAGGGTGGTGCCTTCGGCGTAGGCCTTCTTGGCGATCTGCGCCGACTTGTCGTAACCGATATGCGGGTTGAGCGCCGTCACCAGCATCAGCCCGCGCTCCAGGTGCTCGGCCATCTGCTGCGGGTCTGGCTCGATGCCCGCCACGCAGTGCTGCTGGAAGTTGCGGCAGCCATCGGCCAGCAGTTCGATCGACTGCAGCAGGTTGTGGATGATCACCGGCTTGAACACGTTGAGCTGCAGGTGGCCCTGGCTGGCGGCAAAGCCGATGGTGGTGTCGTTGCCCAGCACCTGGCAGGCCAGCATCGACAGTGCCTCGCACTGGGTCGGGTTGACCTTGCCGGGCATGATCGAGCTGCCCGGCTCGTTGGCCGGCAGGCGCACCTCGGCCAGCCCCGCGCGCGGCCCGGAGCCGAGCAGGCGCAGGTCGTTGGCCAGCTTCATCAGGGCAACGGCCAGGGTTTTCAGCGCACCGGCCAGGGTGATCAGCGGCTCGTGCCCGGCCAGTGCTGCAAACTTGTTGGGCGCGGTGACGAACGGCAGCCCCGACAAGGCGGCAAGCTCGGCGGCGATCGCCTCGGCAAACCCGTGCGGCGCGTTCAGCCCGGTACCCACGGCGGTACCGCCCTGGGCCAGTTCGCACACCGCCGGCAGCGCCGCGCGGATGGCGCGCTGGGCGTAGTCCAGCTGGGCCACGTAGGCCGAGACCTCCTGGCCGAAGGTGATCGGGGTGGCGTCCATCATGTGGGTTCGCCCGGTCTTGACCAGTTGCATGTGGCGTGCGGCCAGTTCGGCCAACCCGCCCGACAGCTCGGCGATGGCCGGCAGCAGTTGCTGGTTGACCGCCTGTGCGGCGGCAATGTGCATGGCGGTCGGGAAGCAGTCGTTGGAGCTCTGCGAGCGGTTGACGTGGTCGTTGGGGTGCACCGGCACCTTGCCGCCGCGGCCCTTGCCGGCCAGCTCGTTGGCGCGCCCGGCCAGCACTTCGTTGGCGTTCATGTTGCTCTGGGTGCCGCTGCCGGTCTGCCACACCACCAGCGGGAACTGGTCGTCATGCTCGCCGGCCAGCACCTCGTCGGCGGCCTGTTCGATCAGGCGGGCGATGTCGGCCGGCAGGTCGCCGTTGCGGTCATTGACCCGCGCTGCGGCTTTCTTGATCAGCACCAGCGCGTGCAGTACCGCCAGCGGCATGCGTTCCTTGCCGATGGCAAAGTTGATCAGCGAGCGCTGGGTCTGGGCACCCCAGTAGGCCTCGTCAGGAACTTCAACCGGGCCCAGGCTGTCAGTTTCGATACGGCTCATGCGGTACGCACTCCTTCAATGGCTTGTTTGCGCAGTTTAGGCCCTGATTCGGCATGGCGGTTCCATTGCCTGTCGTCCCTCTTGAGCAGGCTGCCCCAGTCGGCGCAGAATGCTCTACTCTGGGTACGCCCTCTTTTTATTTTAAGGAATTTCGATGACCCGTCTTCGCGCCCTCTGCACGGCTGTCGCGCTGGTCTGCGCCAGCGGCCAGGCACTCGCCGATACCGCCAGCCACAACGCCAGCGCTGAAAAATTCCTGGTGATGGCGCACGCCGACAAACTGGGTACCCCGGTCTACATGCAGGTGCAGCAGATGTTTGCCCAGCGCTTCGAGCAGACCAAGGCGCCGGCGTCCAAAAAGGCCGTGCTTGAAACCTACCAGGCCAAGGCCAACGCCGCCCTGGACCAGGCCATCGGCTGGAACAAGCTCAAGCCGGACATGATCAAGCTGTACACCAGCACCTTCAGCGAATCCGAGCTCAAGGACCTGGTCGCCTTCTACCAGTCGCCACTGGGCAAGAAAGTCCTGGAAAAGATGCCTGCCGTTACCCAGCAGTCGGCCCAGCTGACCCAGCAGAAGCTTGAAAGCGCCGTGCCGGTGGTCAACAAGCTGTTGGCCGACATGACCAACGAGCTGGACCCGTCCGCCGGCAAGGCGGCCGCACCGGCCAAGAAACCTTAAGCGGAGCCCAGCATGTCGATGCAGCAGAAGATCGAACAGAGCCTGGCGGCGCTCGCCCCGCAACACCTCGAGGTGCTGGACGAGAGCCACATGCACAGCCGGGGCCAGCAGACCCACTACAAGGCCGTGCTGGTCAGCGAACAGTTCGATGGCTTGAACAGCGTCAAGCGCCACCAGAAGGTCTACGCCACCCTGGGTGACCTGATGGGGCAGTTCCATGCCCTGGCGTTGCATACCTACACCCCGCAGGAATGGCAGAAAGTCGGCAGCGCGCCGGCTTCGCCCACCTGCGCCGGAGGCAGCAAACACTGAAATCCCTTTCAGGTTTTTGCTAGAATCCGCAACGCGCCGCCTGTCGGCGCGTTTTTTATTGTCGACCCGGTCCGCCCTTTGCGAGGGTGACCACCTGGAGAATCAAGGCATGACCCAAGCTATCGTCGTGGCGGCGCTGTACAAGTTCGTCACCCTGAAAGATTACGTCGAGCTGCGCGAGCCGCTGCTCGAGACCATGGAGCGCAACGGGGTCAAGGGCACCCTGCTGCTGGCCGAAGAGGGTATCAACGGCACCGTGTCGGGTACCCGCGAAGGCATCGATGGCCTGCTGGCCTGGCTGCGCAGCGATGCACGCCTGGTGGACATCGATCACAAGGAATCGTACTGCGACGAACAGCCGTTCTACCGCACCAAGGTCAAGCTCAAGAAAGAGATCGTGACCCTCGGCGTGCCGGGCGTGGACCCGAACCGGACGGTCGGTACCTATGTCGAGCCCAAGGACTGGAACGCGCTGATCAGCGACCCCGAAGTGCTGCTGATCGACACCCGCAACGACTATGAAGTGGCGATTGGTACCTTCGAGGGCGCCATCGACCCCAAGACCACCACCTTTCGCGAGTTTCCCGAGTACATCAAGGCCAACTTCGACCCTGCCCGGCACAAGAAGGTGGCGATGTTCTGCACCGGTGGCATCCGCTGCGAAAAAGCCTCCAGCTATATGCTCGGCGAGGGTTTCGAAGCGGTCTATCATCTTAAGGGTGGCATCCTGAAGTACCTCGAGGAGGTTCCCCAGGAAGAAACGCGCTGGCAGGGCGACTGCTTTGTCTTCGACAACCGCGTGACCGTGCGTCACGACCTCAGCGAAGGCGACTACGACCAGTGCCACGCCTGTCGTACCCCGATCAGCGTGGAAGAACGGGCCTCCGAGCATTATTCGCCAGGCATCAGCTGCCCGCATTGCTGGGACAGCCTGAGCGAGAAGACCCGGCGCAGTGCCATCGATCGGCAGAAGCAGATCGAGTTGGCCAAGGCCCGCAACATGCCGCACCCGATCGGCCACAACTATCGCAAAGCCGAGGTGTGATGGATGACCGCTCGCCTGCTGTATGTAATGGACCCGATGTGCTCCTGGTGCTGGGGTTTCGCACCCGTGGCCGAGGCCCTGATACGGCAGGCGCGCGAGGCCGGCGTGGACACCCACCTGGTGCCCGGCGGCCTGCGCTCGGGCAGCAGTGCGCTGGATGCCTCCACCCGGCGCTACATTCTTGAACACTGGCAGGCGGTCAACCAGGCCACCGGCCAGCCGTTCCAGCTCGAGGGCGCGATGCCCGAAGGCTTTGTCTACGACACCGAACCTGCCTGCCGCGCGCTGGTGGCTGCACGCAGCCTGGACCCGCAGCGGGCCTGGACGCTGCTGGGGATGATCCAGCAGGCGTTCTACCAGCGCAGCGAAGACGTGACCCTGCCGGTCAAGCTGGTGGAGCTGGCCGAGCAGGCCGGTTTCGACCGCGCCGCCTTCGCCGAGGCCTTCAGCAGCGGCGACACCCGCAGCGCCACCGCCGCCGACTTCACCTGGGTGCAGGACCTGGGCATCGCGGGCTTCCCGACCCTGCTCGCCGAGCGCAATGGCCAACTGGCCCTGCTGACCAACGGCTACCAGGCCCTGGGGGCGCTGCAGCCGCTGCTGGGGCGCTGGCTGGAGCATGCGGTCAATGCTTGACCTGCCTGGCTCCCCCGACCCGGTGCCCGGGCCGACGCCGGCACCTGTCGATCGCTTGAGCTGGGCCGAGATCCGGCGCCTGGCGCAACACCACAAGAAAGCCCTGTGGACTGCCAACGGCGTGGCCGTGCTGGCGGCCCTGTGCAGTGTGCCGATTCCGCTGCTGCTGCCGTTGCTGGTCGACGAAGTGCTGCTGGGGCACGGCGATGCGGCGCTCAAGTGGATGAACAACCTGCTGCCCGCCAGCTGGCAGGTGGCGGCCGGCTACATCGGCCTGATGCTGGTCTTCACCCTGACGCTGCGCTGTGCGGCACTGGCCTTCAACGTGGTGCAGGCCAAGCTGTTCGCCGGGCTGGCCAAGGACATCGTCTACCGGCTGCGCATCCGCCTGATCGAGCGGCTCAAGCGCATCTCGCTGAGCGAGTACGAGAGCCTGGGCAGCGGTACGGTGACCACGCACCTGGTCACCGATCTGGACACCGTGGACAAGTTCGTCGGTGAAACCCTCAGCCGCTTTCTGGTGGCCATGCTCACGCTGGCCGGCACCTCGGCGATCCTGTTGTGGATGCACTGGCAGCTGGCGCTGTTGATCCTGCTGTTCAACCCGCTGGTGATCTTTGCCACGGTGCAGTTGGGCAAGCGGGTCAAGCACCTGAAGAAACTCGAGAACGACAGCACCTCGCGCTTCACCCAGGCACTGACCGAAACCCTGGATGCGATCCAGGAAATCCGTGCCGGCAACCGCCAGGGCTACTTTCTCGGGCGCCTGGGCATGCGTGCCCAGGAGGTGCGCAACTATGCGGTGTCCTCGCAATGGAAGAGCGATGCCAGCAGCCGCGCCAGTGGCTTGCTGTTCCAGTTCGGCATCGACATCTTTCGCGCAGCGGCCATGCTCACGGTGCTGTTCTCCGACCTCAGCATTGGCCAGATGCTGGCGGTGTTCAGCTACCTGTGGTTCATGATCGGCCCGGTGGAGCAGTTGCTCAACCTGCAGTACGCCTACTACGCGGCAGGTGGTGCGCTGAGCCGGATCAACGAGCTGCTGGCGCGCAGCGACGAGCCGCAGTATCCCGGCGGCATCGACCCTTTCGCGGGGCAGACCACCGTGGGCATCGAGGTGCGCGGGCTGCGTTTCGGCTATGGCGAGGAGCCGGTGCTGGACCAGTTGAACCTGTCCATCGCACCCGGCGAGAAGGTGGCCATCGTCGGCGCCAGCGGCGGCGGCAAGAGCACCCTGGTGCAGCTGTTGCTGGGCCTGTACAGCGCCCAGGCCGGCAGCATCCGCTTCGGCGGTTCGACCTTGCAGGAGATCGGCCTGGAAACCCTGCGCGAGCATGTGGCGGTGGTGTTGCAGCACCCGTCGCTGTTCAACGACACCGTGCGCGCCAACCTGACCATGGGCCGCGAGAGTACCGATGAGGCCTGCTGGCAGGCGCTGCGCATTGCCCAGCTCGACGCCACCATCGCCGCGCTGCCGCAGGGCCTGGACAGTGTGGTGGGACGTTCGGGCGTGCGTCTGTCCGGCGGGCAGCGCCAGCGTCTGGCGATAGCGCGCATGGTGCTGGCCGAGCCCAAGGTCGTCATTCTCGATGAGGCCACCTCGGCACTGGACGCGGCCACCGAGTACAACCTGCACCAGGCGCTGAGCCGCTTCCTCAGCGCCCGTACCACCCTGATCATCGCTCACCGCCTGTCGGCAGTGAAGCAGGCCGACCGCGTGCTGGTGTTCGACGGCGGGCATGTCGCCGAGGATGGCGGTCACCAGCAGCTGATCGCCGAGGGCGGGTTGTACGCCAAGCTCTATGGGCATTTGCAACAGAGCTGAGGGCCTTCTACTGTACAACTGTTGTACAGGTGAAAAAGGGCCTGATGGCAGGTGGCAAATGGCCTAGGCTGTGTCTGTGCAGGATGAGACTCATCGGGCTGCGCATTGCTGCAAGGGACCTCATGAAGCAGAAACGGACTCTCGAAGCGCCCAGGTTGTTGGGCATCATCTGGCCTTTTGTGGCGGTCGTACTGTTCCAGGCCTTGCTGGGGGGCATCAGCCTCTATGCCTTGTCGGCCGTGCGCGGTTATGTGGCGGGCGAGAGCCTGTGGTCCAAGGGGCAGAAGGACGCCATCTACTTTCTGAGCCTGTATACCGACAGCCGCGACGAGGCGGCCTACCAGAAGTACCGGCAGGCCATCGCCATCCCCCAGGGTGGGCACCAACTGCGCACCGCGCTGGACGCCAAGCCCCTGGACCTGGCCGCTGCGCGCCAGGGCATCCTCAGGGGCGGCAACCACCCGGATGACATCGACAGCGTCATCTGGCTCTACCTGAATTTCCGTCATGTCAGCTACATGGAACGCGCCATCGAACGCTGGTCGGTGGGGGACGACTACCTGCAGCAGCTGGATGCGCTGGCCAACCGGATCCACCAGGGTATCGTCACCGGGAATGTCACTGCGCAGCGGGTTGCAGCCTGGAAGGGTGAGATCGCCGCGATCAACGAGGCGGTAACCCCCGCCGCCATGGCGTTCAGCGATGCCCTGGGCGAAGGATCGCGCATGCTGTTGCGCCTGCTGCTGGTGGTCAACCTGGCCACGGCACTGTTTCTGATTGCGCTGGCCTGCCTGCGCACGCACAAGCTATTGGCGCAGCGTCAGGCCTTTGCCAGTGCCCTGCAGGTGGAGAAGGATCGGGCGCAGATCACCTTGCAGTCGATTGGCGATGGGGTGATCACCACCGATGTCGAGGGCTGTATCGCCTACATGAACCCTGCCGCCGAGCAGTTGACCCACTGGAGCGCCGGACAGGCCCAGGGCCTGCCGCTGGCGGCGCTGTTCAGCCTGCTGGACGACAACGCCGAAAAAGACAGCCTGTCCCTTACCGAGCGCATTCTGAGCGGTACCCTCAAGGGCGGCAGCGAGCACGCCAAGCTGATCCAGCGGCTGGACGGCAGCACGGTGTCGGTGGCCCTGGTGGGCTCGCCGATCATCAGTGACGGTCAGGTCAGTGGCATCGTGCTGGTGCTGCACGACATGACCCAGGAGCGCCAGTACATCGCCAACCTGTCGTGGCAGGCCACCCATGATGCCCTCACCGGGCTGGCCAACCGGCGCGAATTCGAATACCGGCTGGAGCTGGCGCTGGGCGACCTGGGCCGCCAGGCGGCGCGCCACACCCTGCTGTTTCTGGACCTGGATCAGTTCAAGCTGGTCAACGACACCTGTGGCCATGCGGCGGGCGACGAATTGCTTCGTCACATTTGCGCGGTGCTGCAGGCGGGCGTTCGCGAGGGCGATACGCTGGCGCGCCTGGGCGGCGACGAGTTCGGTATCCTGCTGGAGAACTGCCTGCCCGAGCAGGCCGAGCGCATTGCCGAGAATCTGCGCCAGACCGTGCAGAGCCTGCACTTCGTGTGGAAGGGGCGCCCGTTCATGACCACCGTGAGCGTGGGGCTGGTCCACCTGCAACTGGCACCCCATACGCTGGAGGCCTCGCTGCGTGCGGCCGACATGGCGTGCTACATGGCCAAGGAGAAGGGGCGCAACCGGGTGCAGGTGTACCACCCCGACGACACCGAGCTGTCCATGCGCTTTGGCGAGATGGCCTGGATCCAACGCCTGCACATCGCCCTGGAGGAAGACCGCTTCTGCCTGTATGCCCAGGAAATCGCACCACTGGCGGCCGGTGAGTCGGATGCCGGTCATCTGGAAATACTGCTGCGCCTGCATGATGAGAGCGGGCGCATCATCCTGCCCGACAGCTTCATCCCGGCCGCCGAACGCTATGGGCTCATGACGGCCCTGGATCGCTGGGTGGTGAACAGAGTGTTCAAGGTGATTCGCCAGGCGCTGGACGAGGGGCGAAAGGGGCCATTGGCAATGTGCGCCATCAACCTGTCGGGCAGCAGCATCGGCGATGACAAGTTTCTGGATTATCTGCAGCGCCAGTTCGTCGAGTACGCCATACCGCCTGAAATGATCTGTTTCGAGATCACCGAAACCAGTGCGATTGCCAACCTGGGCAGCGCCATCCGTTTCATCAACGAATTGAAAGGGCTGGGTTGCCACTTTTCGCTGGACGACTTCTGCGCCGGGATGTCGTCGTTTGCCTACCTCAAACACCTGCCCGTGGACTTCCTGAAAATCGACGGGAGTTTCGTCAAGGACATGCTTGACGATCCGATTAACCGGGCTATGGTCGAAGTGATCAACCATATTGGCCACGTCATGGGCAAGCGCACCATTGCCGAGTTTGTCGAGACGCCCCTGATCGAGCAGGCGCTGCATGAAATTGGTGTCGATTACGCCCAGGGCTACCTGATCGAGCGGCCGCAGGTGTTCACCTGTGAAAGCTTGCAACGCCGGCGTATCCGTTCGCGACCCTTGCTGTTCAGGACGCCGGGGACGTTTCGCTGAGCGTTCACTTCAAATCACAAGGATGTAGGGATATGACAGTGATTGATGCATTTGAGCGAGTGGGTCCATTGATGGACGCGCAAAGTTACCCACTCTGGGCTCAGAAACTGATCGAGGATTGCAGTGCGAGCAAGCAGCGGGTGGTAGAGCATGAAATCTATCACCGCCTGCGCGACGGCAAGCTGAGCCAGCGCACCCTGCGCCAGTATCTGATCGGCGGCTGGCCGGTAGTCGAACAGTTTTCGGTGTACATGGCGCAGAACCTGGCCAAGACCAGTTTTGCCCGCCACCCGGGGGAAGACATGGCGCGTCGCTGGCTGATGCGCAATATCCGTGTCGAGCTCAACCATGCCGACTACTGGGTGCACTGGGCCCAGGCGCACGGGGTCAGCCTGGACGATCTGAACGAGCAGAACGTGCCGACCGAGTTGCAGGCGCTGAGTGACTGGTGCTGGCATACCTGTGCGGCCGATTCGCTGATCGTGGCCATGGCCGCGACCAACTATGCGATCGAAGGCGCGGTGGGGGAATGGTCGGCGCTGGTGTGTTCGACGGATACCTACGCCAACGGCTTTCCCGAAAGCGGGCGCAAACGCGCCATGAAATGGCTGAGGATGCACGCGCAGTATGACGACGAGCACCCTTGGGAGGCGTTGGAGATCATCTGCACGCTGGCGGGCAACAACCCACCACAGGCGCTGCAGACCCAGCTGCGTCGCGCGATCTGCAAGAGCTACGACTACATGTACCTGTTTCTGGAGCGCTGTCTGCAGCTGGAGCAGTCCCCACAGGCCGAGCCGGGCTCCACTGCCCGGTCGCGCTCGGCCCTGGTCGGTGCCTGAGGGCTACTGTGCGTTGAGCGCCTGGCCGTTGATGCCCTTGCTGTCCGGGCCCATCAGGTAGAGGTAGACCGGCATGATCTGCTCGGGCAGCGGGTTGTTCTCCGGTGCCTCGGCAGGGTAGGCCTGGGCGCGCATGCTGGTGCGTGTGGCGCCCGGGTTGACGCTGTTGGCGCGCACGGGGGCAACGTTCTCCAGCTCGTCGGCGAGGGTCTGCATCAGGCCTTCGGTGGCGAATTTCGATACGCCATAGGCACCCCAGTAGGCCCGGCCCTTGCGCCCGACGCTGCTGGAGGTGAACACCACCGAGGCATCCTCCGACAGCTTGAGCAGCGGCAGCAGGGTGCTGGTGAGCATGAACATGGCGTTGACGTTGATGTGCATGACGCGCATGAAGTTTTCGCCCGACAACTGCTCCAGCGGGGTGCGCGGGCCGATGATGGAGGCGTTGTGCAGCAACCCGTCGAGACGACCGAATTCGTTTTCCACCATCACTGCCAGCTCATCGTACTGATGGGGCAGGGCGGTTTCGAGGTTGAAGGGCACGACCACCGGTGCCGGATGGCCGGCTGCGGTGATCTGGTCGTGCACCTCGTTGAGGTTGGCTTCGGTCTTGCCCAGCAGCAGTACCGTGGCGCCATGGGCGGCGTAGGCCTTGGCAGCAGCGGCGCCGATGCCGCGACCGGCGCCGGTGACCAGGATGACCCGGCCGTTGAGCAGGCCGGGGCGGGCGGTGTAGTCGAACATGGGATTCCCTCGAGATCGTGGTGAGGCATTCGCCGGCACGGCCGGCTCCTACAAATCGATGCGGTGTTGCAGGAGCCGGCCGTGCCGGCGAAGCTTTTGGCGGGTGTCGGCGATCAGCAGCCGCACAGGGCGCTGTCGAGCACCTTGCGCAGGTCCAGCGGATGATCGACCACCACGTCCGCGCCCCAGTTGTTGGGGTTGTCCTCTGGATGAATATAGCCGTAGCGCACCGCTGCGGTGCGGGTGCCGGCGTCGCGGCCCGACTCGATGTCGCGCAGGTCGTCACCCACGAACAGCACGCTGGCCGGGTCCAGGTTCAGGGTCTTGCAGGCCAGGATCAGCGGCTCGGGGTCGGGCTTGCTGTTCTTCACGTGATCCGGACAGATCAGCAACGAAGATCGCTCGGCCAGGCCCAGCTGCTGCATGATCGGCTCGGCGAAGCGTACCGGCTTGTTGGTGACCACGCCCCACAGCAGGTTGCCTTTTTCGATGTCGGCCAGCAGCTCGGCCATGCCGTCGAACAGCTTGCTGTGCACCGCGCAATCCTTCTGGTAGCGCTCGAGGAATTCCAGGCGCAGCGCCTCGAACTCGGGGGCTTCGGGGCTCATCGCGAACGCGGCGGCGACCATGGCTCGGGCGCCACCGGAAATCACCTCGCGAATCCGTTCGTCGTCGATTGCCGGAAGGCTGCGGTCGGCCAGCATGGCCTGGCAGATGGCGATGAAATCCGGCGCCGTGTCGAGCAGGGTGCCGTCCATGTCGAAAAGTACTGCTCGCAAACGCATGCTCATTCCTCGCGCAGGGTCTGGATCATGTAGTTGACGTCGACGTCGCTGGCCAGTTTGTAGTGCTTGGTCAGCGGGTTGTAGGTCAGGCCGATGATGTCCTTGACGCTCAGGCCCGCTTCGCGGCTCCAGGCGCCCAGTTCGGACGGTCGGATGAATTTCTTGAAGTCATGGGTGCCGCGCGGCAGCAGCTTCATGATGTATTCCGCACCGATGATGGCGAACAGGTAGGCCTTGGGGTTGCGGTTGATGGTGGAGAAGAATACCTGGCCGCCGGGCTTGACCATGCGGTAGCAGGCGCGGATCACCGAGGAGGGGTCGGGTACGTGCTCGAGCATCTCCAGGCAGGTGACCACGTCGAACTGCTCGGGCATTTCCTCGGCCAGGGCTTCGGCGGTGATCTGCCGGTATTCCACCTCGACGCCGGACTCCAGCTGGTGCAGGCGGGCGACGGCCAGCGGCGCTTCACCCATGTCGATGCCGGTGACGGTGGCACCCCGCAGGGCCATGGCCTCGCTGAGAATGCCGCCGCCGCAACCGACGTCGAGCACTTTCTTGCCGGCCAGCTTGACCCGCTCGTCGACCCAGTTGACCCGCAGCGGATTGATGTCGTGCAGTGGCTTGAATTCGCTTTCGCGGTCCCACCAGCGGTGGGCCAGGGCTTCGAATTTGGCGATTTCGGCGTGGTCGACGTTGCTCATGGAACGGTCCTCAGAAACTTTGATAATTCGCTACAGGTCGGCAGCCGTGGCTGCCGACGGGTTATTCGTGCTGGCCGCCGATACGCTGGCCCCAGTCACAGGCGCTGGCATGCAGGGCCTGTTCGTCGAGCCGGGTGAGGCGGCGCTCATCGAGCAGTTGCCGGCCGGCCACCCAGACATGTCTTGCGCAGTCCCGCCCGCTGGCATACACCAGTTGCGAGACCGGGTCGTAGATCGGCTGCTGGGCCAGGCCCGACAGGTCGAATGCCACCAGGTCGGCAGCCTTGCCCAGCTCCAGCGAGCCGGTTACGGCCTCCAGGCCCAGGGCGCGGGCGCCGTTGAGGGTTGCCATGCGCAATGCGCGATGGGCATCCAGGGCGCTGGCCGAACCTGACACGGCCTTGGCCAGCAGGGCCGCGGTACGGGTTTCGCCCAGCAGGTCGAGGTCGTTGTTGCTGGCGGCGCCATCGGTGCCTATGGCTACGTTGACGCCAGCCTGCCACAGGCGTTCCACCGGGCAGAAGCCGCTGGCCAGCTTGAGGTTGGATTCAGGGCAGTGCACCACGCTGGTGTTGCTTTCTACCAGCAGGGCCAGGTCGTCGTCGCTGACCTGGGTCATGTGCACGGCCTGCAGGCGCGGGCCCAACAGGCCGATGCGTGCCAGGCGCGCCAATGGCCGCTCGCCGCACTGATCGATGGACTGCTGCACCTCGAAGGCGGTCTCGTGCAGGTGCATGTGCACCGGCGCGTCCAGCTCTTCGGCGATCACCCGAACCTTTTCCAGGTTGGCGTCGCTGACCGTGTACGGTGCGTGCGGGCCCAAGGCCACGGTAATGCGCGGATGGTGGCGCAGGTCGCCGAACAGCTCCACGCCCAGGTGCAGGCCTTCGTCGAAGGTGCGGGCGCCGGGAATCGGGAAGTCCAGCAACGGCACTGCGATCTGCGCGCGCATGCCGCTGTCGTGCACGCATTCGCTGGCGATCTTGGGGAAGAAGTACATGTCCGAGAAGCAGGTGATGCCACCCTTGAGCTGTTCGGCAATGGCCAGGTTGGTACCGTCACGCACGAACGCTTCATCGACCCAGCGGGCTTCGGCGGGCCAGATGTGCTCCTGCAGCCAGGTCATCAGCGGCAGGTCGTCGGCCAGGCCGCGAAACAGCGTCATCGCGGCGTGGCCGTGGGCGTTGATCAGGCCGGGCGCGAGCAGGCAGCCGGGCAGCTCGCGCACCTCGGTGGCCTGCAGGCGCAGGGCGTCTTCGCGCGGGCCGATGAAGGCGATAAGGCCGTCGCGGATACCGATGCCGTGGCCCTTGAGAACCACCCCGGCCGGTTCGACGGGCACCAGCCACGAGGGCAGGAGCAACAGGTCGAGGGGAGGGGCAGGCTTGGGCATGTGCGAAAATCCCGGTATCGCGGAAGGTGGGGGCGAAGTATACCCGAGCGTCCGCGGCTGGGGCTCGTTATAATCGTGCGCTTTTGATGTCCGAATGACGGGGTGAGGCATGCGCGATCGACTGTTGGCTGCGGAGAAGGTGACGGCCATCGATTGGCGGGATGGTGCCCTGTATCTGCTCGACCAGCGTGCGCTGCCGTTCGAGCAGCGCTGGCTGGCGTATACCGATGCCGTCGGGGTGGCCGAGGCCATCCGCACCATGGTTGTGCGCGGCGCCCCGGCCATCGGCATCAGTGCGGCCTATGGCCTGGTGCTGGCGCTGCGCCAGCGCCTGGCGGATGGCGATGACTGGGAAATGGCGTTGGAAGAGGACTTCGAGCTGCTGGGCGAAGCCCGTCCCACCGCCGTCAACCTGTTCTGGGCACTGAACCGCATGCGCGAGCGGCTGTTGCGGATCAAGGCCGGGGATGACGTGCTGGCGATCATGCTGGCCGAAGCCGAGGCCATTCACGAGAGCGACCGTGAAGCCAACCTGACCATGGCCCAGCTGGGCGCCGAGCTGATTCGCAGGCACCAGGGCAGCGAGCAGGCCATCCTCACCCACTGCAATGCCGGCGCGCTGGCCACGGGCGGGTTCGGCACTGCGCTGGGGGTGATTCGCGCCGCGTACCTGGAAGGCATGGTGGAGCGGGTGTACGTGGCCGAGACCCGGCCCTGGCTGCAAGGGTCGCGGCTGACCGCCTGGGAGCTTGCCGGCGAAGGGGTGCCGGTGACCATTGGCGTCGATTCCGCCGCCGCGCACCTGATGAAGACCAAGGGCATCACCTGGGTGATCGTCGGCGCCGACCGCATCACTGCCAATGGCGACGTGGTCAGCAAGATCGGCACCTACCAGCTGGCGGTCAATGCCATGCACCATGGGGTTCGCTTCATGGTAGTGGCGCCCAGTTCGAGCATCGACCTCAACCTGGCCAGTGGCGAGGAGGTGATGCTCGAGGAGCGGGATGTCAGCGAGCTGCTGGAGGTGGGCGGCGAACGGGTCGGGGCCGGGGTAGAGGCCTTCAATCCGGTGTTCGATGTGACGCCGGCAGACCTGATCGACGTGATCGTGACCGAAAAGGGCATCGTCGAGCGTCCGGACGCGGCCAAGATGGCGCAGTTGATGTGCCGCAAGCGGTTGCATTGAGGTCCGCGCCGCGCCCTTTGCCGGCAAGCCGACCTCAGATCCGGCGGCGGTTTGCCATACTCCCAAGCCTATCGGGACTGTGGTAACATCCGACGGTTTCCAAGACCGCCTCCCGAGGCGGTCTTTACTGCGCAGATCCATGGCATAACTCGTTGATTTGTCGTAAGTCGCTGCCGGTCATCTGCTTGCAGCGGCGAGCTTCGTTCGTCCCATATGGATGTGACGAGGTTTCACCAGAAAAAGGAATCAGGCTTCTCATGGGCGAACTGGCCAAAGAAATCCTACCGGTCAATATCGAAGACGAACTGAGACAGTCCTACCTCGACTACGCGATGAGCGTCATTGTCGGGCGTGCACTGCCCGATGCGCGTGATGGCTTGAAGCCCGTGCATCGCCGCGTTCTGTTTGCGATGAGTGAACTGGGTAACGACTGGAACAAACCGTACAAGAAATCCGCCCGTGTGGTCGGTGACGTGATCGGTAAGTATCACCCCCACGGTGATACCGCGGTCTACGACACCATCGTCCGTATGGCCCAGCCGTTCTCGCTGCGCTATCTGCTGGTGGACGGCCAGGGCAACTTCGGTTCGGTGGACGGCGACAATGCCGCGGCCATGCGATACACCGAAGTGCGCATGACCAAGCTGGCGCACGAGCTGCTGGCAGACCTGCACAAGGAAACCGTCGACTGGGTGCCCAACTACGACGGCACCGAGCAGATTCCGGCGGTCATGCCGACCAAGATCCCGAACCTGCTGGTCAACGGCTCCAGCGGTATCGCCGTGGGCATGGCGACCAACATTCCGCCGCACAACCTCGGTGAAGTCATCGACGGTTGCCTGGCGCTGATCGACAACGCCGACATCACGGTCGATGAGCTGATGCAGTTCATCCCGGGGCCGGACTTCCCGACTGCCGCGATCATCAACGGTCGCCAGGGCATCATCGAGGCCTACCGCACCGGTCGCGGGCGCATCTACATGCGTGCCCGCTCGACGGTCGAGGACATCGACAAGGTCGGTGGCCGCCAGCAGATCGTGATCACCGAGCTGCCGTACCAGCTGAACAAGGCGCGGCTGATCGAGAAGATCGCCGAGCTGGTCAAGGAAAAGAAACTCGAGGGCATCACCGAGCTGCGCGACGAGTCCGACAAGGACGGCATGCGCATCGTCATCGAGCTGCGCCGTGGCGAAGTGCCGGAGGTGATCCTCAACAACCTCTATGCCCAGACCCAGCTGCAGGCCGTGTTCGGCATCAACATCGTGGCGCTGATCGACGGCCGTCCGCGGGTGCTGAACCTCAAGGACCTGCTCGAGGCGTTCGTGCGTCACCGCCGCGAGGTGGTCACCCGCCGTACCGTGTTCGAGCTGCGCAAGGCCCGTGAACGCGGTCATATCCTCGAGGGCCAGGCGGTCGCACTGTCCAACATCTGTCTCTTATACACATCTGACGCTGCCGACGATCTACTCTGTGTAG
>OLII01000363.1_pt1 | contig 17637 bp, 13 predicted proteins | sample 1609481 | NCBI WGS metagenome assembly OLII01 (sample SAMN05416859, study PRJEB24817) | seawater metagenome | isolation source: Sea water | place: Canada:Atlantic | collected 2013-11 | reverse complement strand
GAGATGTGTATAAGAGACAGCCTGGCTGGGATCGGCGCCCGCCGCAATGGCCTGCTGCAGTTTCTCCACATCGGTCAGTTGTGCCTGGCTGGGCGTCACCGTCTCGGGCGCGTTCACGTGCGAGGCATGGTTGGCCAGCAGGTCGGGAGACAGCTGCAGGCTGCTGTCACGGCCCAGAGTCAGCTCGGCACCGTTTTCCAGGTGCACCGCCACTGCCCCGGCCGCGCCGGTTTCCAGTTGTTCCCCGGCATAAAGGCGGTCGCCTTCCACCAGGGCACGTCGACCGCCATCGGCCGCTACCGCGAATACCTGGCCGACAACCTTGCTGACCACACCGATCAAATTAGCCATGAGCATGCCTCCATTGCCGAAGGTTTTCGCAAACACGTGCCGGGGTATCGCGAAACCTGGCGCGGGCAATGCCCGGCCGACTCGGAGAACAACCTTGCGACCGCACGCACCGATCTCAACGAAATCAATGCATTCGGCCTGCCCATGCTCCGGTTAAGTCACGCTGCGATCTGGCAATCGGCCATGAGCCAAAATTTTGTCGCCATATTTCGCCGCGTTGACCTCCCCTCCGCTCACTCCATACCCAATGCTGCAAAAAACGAGGAACTTTATCGGACGCCCTGACAGGCCAACATCTGCGCCTGTTTTCGAGCTATCTGAAGAGAACAATGTCTTGCTTTGAGCACAGCGCATAAGTTTTTTTTCGCATATCGGTTATGAGAAATACTTCTTAGGTTGGCCGTTAAATGTTCTTAGCTCTGTTGTTACAAGCCTGAAACGGTTTGACCTCCATTTTTCGTCATTTTTTTGGCGATTGAGAGACCACAAGAAATCAGGGAGATGTCATCCATGCGCGTTTTGACCCCCATCAGCAGCGCGATTCTGTTCGCCATGATCTGTGCCAACGCGCAGGCCATGTCCTTGTCACAAGCCGTGCAGAGCGCCGTGGACTACCACCCGGAGAACAAGGCCGGGATCAATAGCCGGCTGTCCGCCGACGAGGATGTGAAGGTGGCCAGAGGGGGCTACTTTCCCACCGTCGACCTGGTGGCCGGCTACGGACGCGAACGTTCAGACAACACCAACACCCGCGGCTTCAACGCCGACGGCAGCCGCAATCACAACAAGGAAACCCTGAACTACACCCAGTCCGAACTGCGCCTGCGCCAGATGCTGTTCGACGGCTTCAATACCGCCAATGAAGTGGGCCGCACCGAGGCCGTGGTCAATTCACGCGCCTACTACGTGCAGGCCACCTCCGAGACCATCGCCCTGCGCGCCATCGAGGTGTACCTGGAAGTGCTCAAGCGCCGCGAGCTGGTGACCCTGGCCAAGAACAACCTGCAGGCACACCTGCGCGTCAACGACCAGATCGGCCTGCGCAGCGAGCGCGGCGTGGGCAGCAATGCCGACCTCGACCAGTCCACCGCACGCCGGGCGCTGGCCGACAATAACCTGTACACCGCCCAGGTCGACCTGGCCGATGCCGAAGCCAACTTCATCAGCGTGGTCGGGCGTGCCCCCGACGAGCTGGAAACCCCGGTGTCGATCAAGGGCGAGATGCCCGGCGACCTGACCCAGGCGCGCCAGGCCATGTTGCAGAACAACCCCTACCTCAAGTCGGCCCAGGCCGACATCCAGGCCGCCGAGCAACAGTACGAAGTGGCCAAGTCGCCGTTCTACCCGCGCCTGGATGCAGAGCTCGCCACCGGCGCCAACAACAACATCGCCGGTGAACCCGGGCATGCCAACAGCGATTGGCGAGCCGGCGTGGTGATGAGCTACAACCTGTTCAAGGGCGGCAGCGACAAGGCCCGCCTGCAGTCGGATGCGCACAAGATCAACCAGGCTATGGACATCCGCAACAACGCCTTGCGCACCCTCAACGAAAACCTCGCGCTGTCGTGGAACGCCATGACCAACGCGCGCCTGCAAACCCCGACTGCACGCGAATACGCCGACACCACCACCCGTGTGCGCGCCGCCTACCAGGATCAGTTCGGCCTGGGCCAACGCACCCTGCTCGACCTGCTCGACAGCGAGAACGAGCTGTACAACGCCAACCGTCGCTACACCGAAGTGCGCTACACCGAGGAGTTCTCGATGTACCGGGTGCTGGCCAACATGGGCGAGTTGCTGAGCAAACAGAAGATCTCGCTGCCACCGGAGGCCATTGCACGCAGCGAAGTCAGAAGCGACGCCACGCTGCCGGACCTGCGTTGAACACGTTCGACCGCCCGAGGAGCCGCCCATGACCAGCATGCAGCCGGCCGGCACCGCCGACCCGCGCCAGAGCTTCGATGACCCGTTGCTCGACGGGCTGCTGATACTGTGCAAGCTGCACGGCGCTGCGGTCAGTCGCAGCAGCCTGTGTGCCGGCCTGCCGCTGGCCGAACAACGCATGAGCCTCGACCTGCTGCCGCGCGCAGCGGCCCGGGCCGGCCTGCAGGCACGGGTACTGCGCCGCGAGCTGGGCGCGATCTCGGCGCTCAACCTGCCGGTGCTGCTGTTGCTTGCCGATGGCCGCAGCGCCGTGCTGCGGCGCTGGGGCGAGAACGACCAAGCCCTGATACTGCCCAGTGAAGCCGAAGGCGGCGAGCAGTGGGTCAGCCGCCAGGAGCTGGCCGACGTCTACAGCGGCCAGGCCCTGTTCGCACGCCCGCGCCACGAGGTCGAAGACCTGCGCACACCGCTGCTGCCCAGGGTCAACGCCTGGTTCCGTGACACCCTCAAGCAGTCGCGCTGGCTCTACAGCGACGCCTTGCTGGCCAGCCTGCTGATCAACCTGCTGGGCCTGATGGTGCCGCTGTTCGTGATGCAGACCTACGACCGGGTGGTGCCCAACCAGGCCACCTCCACCCTGTGGGTGCTGGTCATCGGCCTGATGCTCGGCACCCTGTTCGAGCTGGTGCTGCGCGTGGTGCGTGCGCACCTGCTGGACCAGGCCGGCAAGAAGACCGACCTGATCCTGTCGGCCACCCTGTTCGAGCGCATCACCGGCATGTCGATGAAGGCCCGCCCGGCCACCATCGGCGGCTTCGCCCAGAGCATCCACGACTTCCAGGGCCTGCGCGAATTCCTCACGGCGGTGACCCTGACCAGCGTCATCGACCTGCCCTTCGTGGTGCTGATGCTGCTGGTGATCGGCCTGCTGGGCGGCTGGCTGGTGGTGATTCCGCTGGTGGCCTTTCCGATCACCATCGCCTTTGCGCTGTTCATCCAGGCACGCCTGCGCGATACCGTGGAAAAAAGCCTGAGCCTGGGCGCGCTGCGCCAGGCGCTGCTGATCGAGACCCTGGGCGGCCTGGAAACCCTCAAGGCCTGCGGGGCCGAAAGCGAGCGCCAGCACCAGTGGGAAAGCACCCACGGCGCCCTCACCCGCCTCGACGTACAGGCGCGCAACCTTTCGGCACTGGCCACCAACGGCACCCTGTTCATCCAGCAGCTGTGCGGCATGGCCACCATCGTCGCCGGGGTGTACAGCATCATTGCCGGCAACCTCAGCGTGGGTGCCCTGGTGGCCAGCTACATGCTCGGCAGCCGCGTGCTCGCACCATTGGGCCAGATCGCCGGGCTGATCACCCGCTACCAGCAGGCCCAGCTGACCATGCACAGCACCGACGCGCTGATGGCCCTGCCCCAGGAACGCCCTGCCGGCCAGCAGACCCTGGAGCGCACCCAGTTGCACGGCGCGCTGCAGGTCAGCCAGGTGACCTTCCGCTACAACGGGCAGAACGCCGCAGCGCTGGACAACGTGAGCTTCACGGTCAAGCCGGGCGAGCGCATCGGCATCATCGGTCGCAGCGGCTCGGGCAAGAGCACCCTGGCACGCCTGCTGATGGGCTTCTACGAACCCGAAGAGGGGCAGATCCTGCTCGACAACCTCGACCTGCGCCAGCTCGACATCGCCGACCTGCGCCAGCAGCTCGGCTACGTGGCCCATGACCTGCCGCTGCTAGCCGGCAGCCTGCGCGACAACCTGACCCTGGGCGCACGCTACGTCAGCGATGCGCGCATGCTCGAAGTGGCCGAGATGACCGGCGTGAGCGAACTGGCCCGCCAGCACCCGCAAGGCTTCGAGCGGCCGGTGGGCGAGCGCGGCATGCTGCTCTCCGGCGGCCAGCGCCAGACCGTGCTGCTGGCCCGCGCGATGCTGCTGGAACCGCCGATCCTGATCCTCGACGAACCCACCAGCCATATGGACAACAGCAGCGAAGACCAGCTGCGCCAGCGCCTGCACGGCTGGGTGCAGGGCAAGACCCTGCTGCTGGTCACCCACCGCACCTCGATGCTCAGCCTGGTCGACCGCCTGGTGGTGCTGGACAACGGCAAGGTGGTGGCCGACGGGCCCAAGGACGCGGTCATCGACGCACTGCGCAAGGGCCGTGTCGGCTCTGCACTCTGAGGGGTATCAGCATGTCTGCATTGTCCGGCCTGGGCGATTACATCCGCAGCTTCGGCAAGACTGCCGAACGCGAGTACATGCCAGACCTGGCCGGCGCGACGCTGCAGGACTCGCCCCGCCTGTCGCGCATCACCGTGTGGCTGGCGGCAGGCTTGCTGCTGGTGGCACTGGTGTGGGCCAAATTCGCGGTGCTCGATGAAGTCACCATGGGCGAAGGCAAGGCCATCCCGTCGAGCAAGGTGCAGGTGATCCAGAACCTGGAGGGCGGCATCGTCACCGAGATCTTCGTGCGCGAGGGGCAGATGGTGAACAAGGGCGACACCCTGCTGCGCCTGGACGACACGCGCTTTCTGTCGAACAAGGGCGAAAGCGAAGCCGACCGCTATGCCCTGACCGCACAGGTCGAGCGCCTGTCCGCCGAGGCCGAGGGCCGCCCCTTCCAGCTCTCGGAGGTGGTACGCAGCAAGGCCCCGCAGGTGGCCGAGGACGAACTGTCGCTGTACCAGTCGCGCCAGCGCCGCCTCACCAGCGAGAAACAGACGCTCAACGAGCAACTGCGGCAGAAAACCCAGGAACTGGCCGAGTTTCGCTCCAAACTGGAGCAGTACCGCTCGGGCCTGGCATTGCTGCAGCAAGAGCTGAACATGTCCACGCCGCTGGTGGGCACCGGCGCGATTTCGCCGGTGGAGATCCTGCGCCTCAAGCGCAGCGCGGTGGAGGCTCGCGGCTCGCTGAACGCCACCAGCCTGGCGATTCCGCGGGCCGAAGCGGCGGCGGCGGAGATCCGCAGCAAGATCGAGGAATCCGAGGCAGGCTTTCGCTCGGAGGCGGCCAAGGAACTCAACGACAAGCGCACCGAGCTTTCGAAGATCACCGCCACCAGCATCGCCATCGACGACCGTGTCACCCGCACCACCGTGGTGTCGCCGGTGCACGGCATCATCAAGCTGCTCAAGGTCAACACCATTGGCGGTGTGGTGCAGCCGGGCAGCGACCTGCTGGAGATCGTGCCGCTGGAAGACAACCTGCTGATCGAGGCCAAGGTGCGCCCACAGGATGTGGCCTTTCTGCACCCCGGGCAGACCGCGATGGTCAAGTTCAGTGCGTACGACTACACGATCTATGGTGGCCTGAAGGCCAAGCTGGAACTGATCGGCGCCGACACGGTGACGGACGACAAGGGCAACGCGTTCTACCTGATCCAGGTGCGCACCGACAAGAACCACCTGGGGGGGGACAACAAACCGTTGCTGATCATCCCGGGCATGACCGCCACGGTGGACATCATCACCGGCCACAAGAGCGTGCTGGATTACCTGCTCAAGCCGGTGCTCAAGGCACGCACCGAGGCGTTGCGCGAGCGCTAGCGCCCATCAACGCAGGTGGTTGCGCTCGTAGGTCTGTTGCCCCATCGCCGCAATCTGCCCCTCGATCAGGGCATCGAACGGCCGCAGCAGCGCATCGAACAGCGCCGGCGCCTCCAGCACGTTCAACGCCTGCGTCACTGCCTCGATGGTCGACAAGGCGCCCTCCCCGGGTGCCTTGCGCAACCGGTAGCGCGACGGCTGCAACGCCCCCAGCGTGACCCGTGGCAACGTTGCCAGCAAAGGGTTCACATGCAGCAACTTGCGCGCCTTGCGCCAGGTGCCGTCGGGCACCACCAGCAACCACGGTCGCTCATCGCCAGCATAAGCCTGCAGCGCCTGCGCGCCCTCACCCGGGAACAACAGGCCGGTGCGATACCCCGGCTGCGTCAGCCACTGCTCGAGATCCTCGAACACCTCGCCCACCCGCAACTCGGCATTGCGCAGGCCAAGCGCCGCCAGCCTGGCGGTGTTCAAGGCATGGTTCACTTCGCTGGGATGCTGCAGCAGCAGTACACGGGTGCGGCTGTCCAGGCGGGGGATCAACGCGCAAAGGCAATGGGTTTGTGGGCGCAGGCAGCGCTCGCAGTGAATTCTGGACATCGGGTTCTCCTGGGGCGCGAAGTGTGCCACAGCAGGCCCGCGAAATACCTCACCGCCCTGGGTCAAACGCGCGGATTCAGCGATTGAAGCGTTCGGCCAGGCTGTACAGGTAGTCGGCCATGCGCTGCAGGTCCTGGCTGATCTCGGCGCCCTGCTTGGCCTGCCCGGCGCTGTGGTCGCATAGCTGGGCGATGCGCGTGATCTGCTGGTTGATGTCTTCGGCCACATGGCTCTGCTGTTCCGACGCCGTGGCCATCTGCTGGCTCATGCCGGTGATGCGGCTGACCGCCTGGCTGATGCCCACCAGCGCGGTCTGCACGGCCTCGACACTGTGCACGCTGTCACGCGAGATCTGCTCGCCGCGGCTGGCACTGCTCACCGCCCGCTCGGCCCCGGCACGCAGGCTGGCGATGATCTGGTGGATTTCCTCGGTCGAGACCCGCGTGCGCTGCGCCAGCGACCGCACCTCGTCGGCCACCACGGCAAAACCGCGGCCCTGCTCGCCGGCCCGCGCCGCCTCGATGGCGGCATTGAGCGCCAGCAGGTTGGTCTGCTCGGCGATCGAGGTGATCACATCCACCACGCTGCCGATGGACTGGGTTTGCCCGGCCAGTTCGTTCACCGCCTGGCCGATCTCGGTCACCGCATCGGCCATGCTGCCCATTGCCTGCAGGCTTCGTTGTGCCAGGTCGCTGCCCTGGCGGGCCAACTGGTCGGCATCGGACGCCGCCGTGGCGGTGTCCTGCACGTTGTGGGTGACCTGCTGGATGGTCGCCGCCATCTGCGCAATGGCGGCCGCCGACTGGTCGGTCTCGCAGCGCTGGCGGTCGAGCATCTGCGCCTGGGCCCCGGACAGGTCGCTCGATTGCGTGGCCCGTGCCTTGACCCCGACGCCGGCGTCCACCAGCCGCGTGAGCGCGGTCTGCAGGCGCGCTTCCTCGCTGATGATCGCCAGGTCCAACTGCCCCTGCAGGCCCCGGTTGTCACTGTAGGTCAGCGCTACCAGCGGGCTGGTGAAGGCCCTGGGGTGCTCGGCCAGGGTACGCCGGATCATCCGGTCGTGATGGGCCTCGATCAGGTACCAGGCACTGAGCAGGCTGGCCATCAACACGCCCAGCGCCGCGTACTGGGGCAGCCACAGGTAGCCGGCGGCCGACAGCAGCGCCGCCCCTACCAGCGGCCAGCCCAGCTCCAGTTGCACCGCTGCACGCGCGGCCCAGGACATGGCGCCCCGGCCCTGGCGCAAGCGTGCATACAACGCCGTGGCTCGACGGATCTGGTCCGGGGTGGGCACCGAGCGCACCGACTCGTAGCCACTGATACGGCCATCCTCGTAGATGGCCGTCACGTAGGCACTGACCCAGTAGAAATCGCCGTTCTTCGCGCGGTTCTTGACCACCCCCATCCAGGGCTTGCCTTGCTTGAGGGTGTCCCACATGTGCCCGAACACCGCGGGCGGCATGTCCGGGTGGCGTACAAGGTTATGGGGCTGGCCCACCAGTTCGTCGTAGGTAAAACCGCTGATGCTGACGAAGGCGTCGTTGCAGTAGGTGATGCGGCTGTTGAGGTCGGTGGTGGATATCAGGCGCTGATCGCTCGGGAAGGTTCTTTCATGCTCAGTGACGGGCAGATTCGTACGCATCTCGGCGATCCCTGCTTGGAAGATGTTGGGAATTTTCAACAAGCAAGAACAGGTTTAGCAGAGCTTTTACGGGCTTGTAGGGCTTGTCTGAAGGATTTTTCTTCTATTTGCGCAAAAGATTTTCATGCGCATCCGATCAGGCTGGCGTGAGCTGCGCCTTGAGGCGGTCGCGAAAGGTCTGGATCAAGGGTTCGCGGCTGCGGCCCCGGCGAATGATCAGCGAGAACGGCGCCTGATAGCCGAAGGTCGCCGGCGACAGCACCCGCAGGTCGCCCTTGTCCACCCAGGCCTGGGCATAGTGTTCAGGCAGGTAGCCGATGTAGGCCCCCGACAGTACCAGGATCAGCTGTGCCTCCATGCTCTCGACCGTGGCGGCGCTGTGCTTGAAGCCGTGGCGGGCCAGTTCGGCCTGGCTCCAGTAGCCGCGACCGACCATGCGCTGCTGGGTGATCACCTGTTCGGGAATGCGCCGCTCGGTGAACAGCGAATGCCGGTTGCTGCAGTACAGCCAATGCTGCTCGCGGTACAACGGCTGATACACCAGCCCGCTCATGCGCGTGGAGAAAGCGCCGATGGCCAGGTCCAGGCGGTTGTCCTGCACCCCCAGTTGCAGTTCGTAGGGGCTGGACACCGACAGGTGCAGGTGCACGGCCGGGTGTTCGAGGCTATAGGCACCGATGGCGTCGGCCAGCGGCAATGCGCGATCGCCGACCGTGGAGTCGATCACCCCCAGGTTCAGGGTGCCGCGCAGCTCGCCCTTGAGCGCCGCCGCGTACTGCTCGAAACCGTCCATTTCGGCCAGCAGGCGCAGGGTCTCCTGATGGAACAGTTCGCCCTTGCTGGTGAGGCTGAAGCCGCCGCGCCCACGGTGGCACAGCACGATACCCAGCGCCGACTCCAGCTGGCTCATGTAGGTACTGATGGCGGACGTGGACAGGTTCAGCTCGCGCTGGGCATTGGCGAAGCCCTGGTGGCGTACCACGCTGACGAAGATGCGCAGCAATTTCAGATCAGGCAGGGCCGAGGCCATGGCAAGGGCTCCAACAGGGCAACGAATACGCGCCAGTCTACCCGCTGATCGCCATTAGTTCATGAAAACCTGAAGTAAGTATTTGCCTGTAGCGATTCTCTTGGCGCACTACCTTTTGCAGACTCTGCGCCAATGCACCTGTCCTCGCGCATTGCTGCACCTGTTCGCAGGGTGGCCGGACAGGTTCCAACAACTAGAACAATCCAAACCGTGAGGCCCGACCGTGGACAAGATTCTTCACCAACCACTGGGCGGCAACGAAATGCCGCGTTTCGGCGGCATCGCCACCATGCTGCGTCTTCCCCACCTGCCCAGCGCCGCCGGCCTGGACGCTGCCTTCATCGGCATCCCGCTGGACATCGGCACCTCGCTGCGTTCCGGCACCCGCTTCGGCCCGCGCCAGATCCGTGCCGAATCCGTGATGATCCGCCCGTACAACATGGCCACCGGCGCCGCCCCGTTCGACTCGCTGTCGGTCGCCGACATCGGCGACGTGGCAATCAACACCTTCAACCTGCTGGACGCGGTGCGCATCATCGAAGAGGCCTACGACGAGATCCTCGAGCACGACGTGATCCCCATGACCCTGGGCGGCGACCACACCATCACCCTGCCGATCCTGCGCGCGATCCACAAGAAGCACGGCAAGGTCGGGCTGGTGCACATCGATGCCCATGCCGATGTCAACGATCACATGTTCGGCGAGAAGATCGCCCACGGCACCACCTTCCGTCGCGCCGTCGAAGAAGGCCTGCTGGACTGCGACCGCGTGGTGCAGATCGGCCTGCGCGCCCAGGGCTACACCGCCGAAGACTTCAACTGGAGCCGCAAGCAGGGCTTTCGCGTGGTGCAGGCCGAGGAGTGCTGGCACAAGTCGCTGGAGCCACTGATGGCCGAAGTGCGTGAAAAGGTCGGTGGTGGTCCGGTTTACCTGAGCTTCGACATCGACGGCATCGATCCGGCCTGGGCACCGGGCACCGGCACCCCGGAAATCGGTGGCCTGACCACCATCCAGGCGATGGAGATCATCCGTGGCTGCCAGGGGCTGGACCTGATCGGTTGCGATCTGGTGGAGGTCTCGCCGCCCTACGACACCACCGGTAACACCTCATTGCTCGGCGCCAACCTGTTGTACGAAATGTTGTGTGTTCTGCCTGGCGTAGCGCATCGCTAACGGCCATCGGCCTGGAGTTTCACCCCCGGATGGAGCCTTTCGGCGGGCCGTACACGCGGCCCGCTTGCGGATGAATGACGCCTGGCGCACGCCACCGGCGATCGATCTCACCATAATAAAGATAATCGGAGACACCCCATGGCCTTGGACATATTCGTTGTACTGATATACGCCGCCGGCATGCTGGTACTGGGCTGGTTCGGCATGCGCCGCGCGAAGACCCACGAAGACTACCTGGTGGCCGGGCGCAACCTGGGCCCAAGCCTGTACATGGGCACCATGGCCGCCACCGTGCTGGGCGGCGCCTCTACCGTCGGCACCGTGAAGCTGGGCTATGTGCACGGTATTTCCGGCTTCTGGCTGTGCGCCGCGCTGGGCCTGGGCATCATTGCCCTGAACCTGTTCCTGGCCAAGCCGCTGCTGCGCCTGCGCATCTTCACCGTGACCCAGGTGCTGGAAAAGCGCTACAACCCCATGGCCCGCCAGGCCAGCGCCGTGATCATGCTGGCCTACGCCCTGATGATCGCCGTGACCTCTACCCTGGCCATCGGCACCGTGCTGCAGGTGCTGTTCGACCTGCCGTTCTGGGGCGCCATCCTGCTCGGTGGTGGCGTGGTGGTGGTCTACTCGACCATTGGCGGCATGTGGTCGCTGACCCTGACCGACATTGTGCAGTTCGTGATCAAGACCGTGGGCCTGATGTTCATCCTGCTGCCGATCTGCCTGTACCGGGTGGGCGGCTGGGACGAACTGGTGGCCAAGCTGCCGGCTGCCAGCTTCAACCTGACCACCATTGGTTGGGACACCATCATCACCTACTTCCTGATCTACTTCTTCGGCATCCTGATCGGCCAGGACATCTGGCAGCGCGTGTTCACTGCCCGTGACGAAAAAGTCGCCCAGCGGGCCGGTACCACGGCCGGTGTGTACTGCGTGATCTACGGCCTGGTGTGTGCCCTGATCGGCATGTGTGCGCATGTGCTGCTGCCTGACCTGGGCAATGCCAACAATGCGTTTGCGGCGATCGTGAAGTCAGCGTTGCCCGACGGCATCCGTGGGCTGGTGATTGCCGCGGCCCTGGCGGCGATGATGTCCACCGCCAGTGCCGGCTTGCTGGCTGCCTCCACGGTGCTGACCGAAGACCTGCTGCCCAAGCTGCGTGGCGGCAAGCAGTCGAGCCTTGGCATCAACCGGTTGTTTACCTTGCTTACGGGTATTGCGGTGCTGGGGATCGCGCTGGTGGTAGTGGATGTGATCAGTGCATTGACCCTGGCGTACAACCTGCTGGTGGGCGGCATGCTGGTGCCGCTGATCGGGGCGATCTACTGGAAGCGTGCAACCACGGCCGGGGCAATCACCAGCATGGGGCTGGGGTTCGTGACGGCGCTGGTGTTCATGTTCAAGGATGGGATGGATGCCAATACGCCGATCTACTACAGCTTGGCGATCGGGTTGGTGAGTTTTGTGGTGGTGAGTTTGATGTCGCGTCGGCCGGTGGGCGCGGTGAATCTGGCATAGGACGCCCCGCCTGGGTAGCGGGGCGGAGGGTCATGGACGACCTGTAGGAGCGGGCCTTGCCCCGCGAAGGCAGCAACGCGCCTGGGTCAGCAATAGGCTCTGTAACATCGGCAAGCGCAGGCTTATCCAGCATGGATGCAGCCAGCAAGGGCCCCTTCCGCTCTTACAGCGGCTTACTTTTTTCTTGGAAAAAGTAAGCAAAACCGCTCCGTCCAGCATCCGGCCCTACGCTTCGCTACGGGTCCCCTCATTCCACCCACGCTCCGTGGGGCCACGCCGAACGGGCATCCCTGCCCGTCGGCGCTTTACGGGCCATCCATGGCCCTCCACCCCACTACGCGCAGGTTCCATTCGGCCTCCTGGGGGACGGGAAGATCAAGATCAAGGTCAAGAACTAAAGCCAAAGCCAAAGCCAAAGCCAAAGCCAAAGCCAAAGCCAAAGCCAAAGCCAAAGCCTTTCAGGGATTTTGTGGGAATGGGGACGACTGAAAAATCGCAAAAGAATACCGACGCATTGCGCAATGCGTCGGTTTCAGCAGCACGCTAGCGCCGAGGTTGGCGTTTGCGTTGCTCCTCATCGGTAGGGATCGGTACAGGCTGCATGGGTGGCGGGACAAGCCCCAATGCCACAGCCAGGTCGTGGAGCCAGTTGAACAGATCGTTTCTCATAACTCCCCCTCACGGGTCATCTGCGCGCGAAGTACGGCGGCGGCGCTACAAACTCATCATAGCCCCATGTGCAGCATCACGCCCGGGTAAAAACTTCTCTATTGATTTCAGTCAGGCACGCAGGGCCACCTCGGCATCATCGCTCACCTGCCCCTTCACCGCTTCCTGCACCGCTATCCAGGCACTCAGGTTGGCCCCGCACATGCCCTTGCGCCACATCAGCCAGGTGGTGGTCTGGTCGAACGGCGACTGCAACGGGTGCACCGTGACCCGTTCACGGCCCGGCAGGCTTTCAAGCATCGAGGTCGCCATCAACGCCACACCCGCCCCGGCGATCACGCAGGCCAGCATGCTGGGATACGATTCGATTTCCATCACCCGCCCCATCGCCGCACGATCATGGGCGTACCAGGCCTCCAGCCGCATGCGGTACGAGCATCCCTGGCGAAACGTGAACACCGCACGCCCAGCCACATCCCGGGCACTGTGCACCGGCGGGTGGTAGGCCTCGGTGAGCAGCACCAGGGTCTCCTCGCACAAGGGCACCCCATCGAGCCCGGCCAGGGCCAGCGGTCCATCCACCAGCGCCGCGTCGAGACGCCCGCTGAGCAGCCCTTCGAGCAATTCGCCGCTGGGGGCGGTCTGCACCTGCAGGTTCACCGCCGGGTAAGCTCGGTGATAGCGCGCCAGCAGCTCAGGCAGATGAATGGCCGCTGAACTGTACATGCTGCCCAGCACGAAATTCCCCGCCGGCTCGCCCCCCTGAACCGCCGCAAAGGCTTCGTCATGCAACGCCAGCATGCGTGCGCTGTAGTCCAGCAGCACCTTGCCAGCCGGCGACAGCTGCAGGCGCTGGCGCTCGCGCCGAAACAGCTCCACACCCAGTTGCTCTTCCAGCTGGCGCAGGCGCGTGGACAGGTTGGAGGGCACGCGGTGCAGGCGCTCGGCCGCGCGGGTGATCGACCCCTCTTCGGCGACCGCCTGAAAGATGCGCAGTTGACTCAGCTCCACGGTAATTCTCCAAAACTGAAAAAGTTCCTCATCATTATTCAATTTTTATGAAAGTCAACCCGCAGTAGCCTGACGGTCAACGCTCATCGCACAGGAACCCGACCATGTCCTCGACAATGCGCCTGCTGGCCAGCTTCGTTGCCCTGATGATGGCCATGGGCATCGGCCGATTCGCCCTCACCCCGCAACTGCCGCACCTGATCAGCGAAGGCCAGATCAGCCTGACCGCCGCCGGGCTGGTAGCCGCCGCCAATTACCTGGGCTACCTGCTCGGCGCCCTCGACGCGATGTTCGCGCACCGCCCCGCCCAGGTGCGCAGGCGCCTGCTGGCCGGGTTGTGGCTGTGTGTGCTGCTGACCCTGGCTTCGTTCTGGGCCCACGGGTTCTGGCCGCATATGGCGCTGCGCCTGGGCACCGGCATCGCCAGTGCGTGGGTGGTGGTGACGCTCACCGGCATGACTCAGCACCTGGCCGCTCAAAGCCGGCAACCGCGTCTTGGCGCATTGGTGTTCGCCGGCCCTGGCATGGGTATCCTGCTCACGGGGATGCTGGCACTGGGCGCCAATCTGCAAGGCCTGGGTTCGGCACCGCTGTGGCTGATCTACGCCGCCGTGGCGTTGCTGATGCTGCTGGTGATCCAGCCCACGCTGCCACACCCGCAACCAGTGCCCGCGCACAAGGCCACCGCGCAGGGTGCGACACCCGGCATCGGGCGGCTGGGGCTGATCTATGCACTGTACGGGGTGGGATACATCATTCCGGCCACTTTCATGTCACAGATGGCCAGCGCACGTTTTCACGGCCAGTGGCTGGCCGACCTGTTCTGGCCGGCCTTCGGCCTGGCTGCCGCCATGGGTGTGGTGCTGGTCAGCCTGCGCCGCCCGCACCACGGCAGCACGGCGCGCTGGCTGATGGCAACGTTGTGGCTGCAGGCCGCTGGGGTACTGGCCTGCCTGCTGGGCAGCGGCGCCGGCCTGGCGCTGGGTGTACTGCTGTGCGGCACGCCGTTTCTGGCTTGCATGCAGTTGGTGATGCAGCGCTCGCGCGAACTGGCGCCCCACGCCACCCACCGCAATGCCGGCCTGCTGACCACCTGCTTCGCCCTCGGCCAGCTCAGCGGCCCGCTGCTGGCGGCGTTAAGCAATCAGTTCAGCGCCAGCCTGCAACCGGCGCTGGTAGTGGCCGCCAGCGGCCTGATCATCGCCGGGGCCCTGCTGTTGCGCCCGGCTACTGGCCGAGCAGGCGCCGCAGACGCCTGCGTACCCACTGCTCGGCACTGACCAGGGTAATGCCCAGCAACACGCAGACGGCGCCCAGGATGAAGTTCAGGCTCAACGGCTCGCCCAGCAGCAACACGCCGAACGTCACCCCGAACAACGGGGTGATGAACGAGAACACCGCCAGGTTGGACGCCAGGTAGCGACGCAGCAGCCAGAACCAGGTCAGGTAGCTGAAGAACGACACCACCACCGCCTGGAACAGCACGCTGCTGATCGATGTGGCGGTCAGCGTCACATGGCCGACCTGCCCGGTCAGCACCGCGATCAGCAGCAGGCCGACGAAGCCGACCATCAGTTGGTAGAACAGGGTCAGGGTAGCCGGTGCCTCCGACAGGCGCGAAGCCCGCACCACGACGGTGGTCGCGCCCCAGGCCATGCCGGCCATCACGCCCATCGCATCGCCCAGCAGCATGCGCCCATCGAGGTTGTCCAGCGACAGTCCGCCGGCAAAGGCCACGGCAATGCCGGCGAACGCCAGCAGGATGCCGAGCCACTGCAGCGGGCGCAGGCGCTCGCTGGGCAGCATGAAGTGCAGCCCCAACGCAGTGAACACCGGCGCGGTGTAGAGGAACACCGACATGTGCGCCGCGGACGTCAGTTGCAGCCCTTCGGCTATCAGCAGAAACTCCAGGCCGAACAGCGAACCGGCCAGCAGACCGCCCTTCCAGGTGGTGCCCAGCTGTTCCCAGCCACCCCGCCAGCACATCAGCAACGCGACCATCAGTGCCGAGATGCCCGAGCGCGCGGCGGCCTGCATCACCGGTGCGATGTCCGGCGCGGCCCACTTGATCATGACCTGCTGGATGCCCCAGATCAGGCACAGGCCCAGCATGACCTGCAGAGCGAAGGTGTCGGTATTCTTACGAAGGGCGCTCAAGGGCGACCCCCATTATCGCGGCACGGCATGGCAGGCTCTCGGCAATAGTGGATCCAGCGCCGATTATCAGGGCCTGCTGCCAGCGATTACCAGCCCGATCAGGCGATTTGTGCCTTTGACGCCACTTCGTCGAAGGTCGCCTCATCCAGTGCATCAGCCTGCTCGTTCAACACCTGGCGCGGATGATCATTACCCGGGATTGCGCTGTCGATAAGGCTGAGCAGGCGCGAGCCTCGTTGGGTAAGGACGAAGTTCTCGCCATTGCCCCCTTCCTCTTCAGGGCGCGTCTCGATAAAGCCGCGCTCGAACAGCAGCTTCTCGTATTCGCAGGCCTTGGTCTTCAGATGATCAAGCTCCGGCACTGCATCGCCTTTGGCAGCCAGGCCGGCAGCATGCTGCTCGGCATACGGGCGCGGGGTAAAGCTGTGGCCGGCGCCGTTCTGCACTTCGTGCAGCAGGCGCTCCATCAGGTCCCAGTCATAGGTAGTGCTCATCGGTCCAACCTCCAGCAAGGGGATGTAAGGGTGTGACAGGCGCGCGCGGCAGCGGTTCGACTGAACTTTCCGGCCGGCACAACCCTCCACCGAACACCTTCGCCCGTAATGGAACACGAGGTCCGACCATGAAAACGCTGATGAGCATCACCGCTGCCGCTGCCCTTCTATTTGCCGTGCCCACCTGGGCCTGCACGCTGGAAGAGGCCACGCAGAAACGCGAGGAGCTGGCCAAGGAGGTCAGCAAACTGACGGAGCAGAACCCGCAGAAGGCCAAGGAGATCAATGAAGAATTGCAGGGGATGAAGCTGGGAACCGAGAGCAAGGACCTGCCGGACAAATGCCAGCTGATCGACAAGCGCATGCAGGAACTGAAGGCGGCAGAGAAGAAAGTCTGAATCGAGGATGACGCGTTCGCTGGCAAGACAGCTCCTGTAGGAGCCGGCCTTGCCGGCGAATAGGCCCTGCAACCTTACTCGGCAGCCGGTGCCGGCTTGCGCTTCTTCAGCGGTGCCATGCCGTCCTGGCTCACCAGGGAGGGAGCATTGGGCTTGGGCTTGGCGGTCGGCTTGCGTTTGGCCACCACCTTCTTGTCGGTCTTCTTGTCGGTCTTTTTCTTCTTGACCCCGGCGGCCTTGCCCGACGCCTTGACCTTCTTCGGCCCGGTATAGGTGCCTTTGACTTCCTTGATGGTACGGCGCTCGAAGCTCTGCTTGAGGTAGCGCTCGATGCTCGACATCAGGTTCCAGTCACCATGGCAGATCAGCGACACTGCCAGGCCTTCGTTGCCGGCGCGCCCGGTACGACCGATACGGTGTACATATTCGTCGCCGCTGCGCGGCATGTCGAAGTTGATCACCAGGTCCAGGCCGTCCACGTCCAGGCCACGGGCCGCGACGTCGGTCGCCACCAGCACCTTGGCGCCGCCCTGCTTGAGGCGCTCGATGGCCAGCTTGCGGTCCTTCTGGTCCTTGTCGCCGTGCAGCACGAATGCCTTGATGTCCTTGGCAACCAGGTGACCGTAGATACGGTCGGCCATCACCCGGGTATTGGTGAAGATGATTGCCTTCTGGTAGGTCTCGTTGGCCAGCAGCCACTGCACGATCTGTTCTTTGTGCTGGTTGTGGTCGGCGGTGATGATCTGCTGGCGGGTGCCGTCGTTGAGCTGGCTGACGGTGTTGAGCATCAGGTGCTCGGGGTCTTTGAGTACCTTGCCGATCATGTCGCGCAGGCCGGCACCGCCAGTGGTAGCCGAGAACAGCAGGGTCTGCTCGCGGTTCGCGCACTCGTTGCACAGACGCTCGACGTCTTCGGAAAAGCCCATGTCGAGCATGCGGTCGGCTTCGTCCAGCACCACCGCCTGCACATGTTCAAGGTGCAGGTTGCCGGCATTGAGGTGTTCGAGCATGCGCCCCGGGGTGCCGACCAGGATGTCCGGCACCTTGCGCAGCATGGCGGCCTGTTCCTTGAAGTCTTCACCACCGGTGATCATGCCGGCCTTGATGTAGGTGAACCTGTCTCTTATACACATCTGACGCTGCCGACGATCTACTCTGTG